>VOFC01002722.1_pt1 | contig 26950 bp, 53 predicted proteins | sample 5384161 | NCBI WGS metagenome assembly VOFC01 (sample SAMN12384722, study PRJNA508395) | human gut metagenome | isolation source: healthy gut B | host: Homo sapiens | reverse complement strand
GCGCCCAGTGCATACGACCAGATATACTTTTCTTTAAAATGCGCGGTTATAAAGCTGCTTTTTCCCGATATGCCGGTGATTGCCGATGACGCTTTGTGCGCTACGATAAAAACGTGAAAAAAGGGCGCTTGAATATCTTTCAAATTCCGATAATCAGGTGATACTTTTTTCGTGCAGATAAAAAGGTGGAAATTTTGAAAACTGATTTTGATATTAATGACGGCGGCGCTTTTTAACAGGCTGTTCCGGAAACCGCGAAACCGTTTCGGTTACCGTTGCCGAGGGCAGCAGCCTTTCAGATTGCGGATACTCTTAGGCAAGCGGACTTATAGGCAGCCGGCTTATTTTTTAAGCACAAGGCAAAGGACAAGTATCCGAAACCCGGACGTACAATATTTTAACCGGTACAAGTGTCGACGATATTGTGGATATACTTGCCTCCGGGGCAAGCGACACAACCGTTACATTTACGATACCGGAGGGGGGTATTCCGTTCAGCAGATTGCAAAAGAGCTGACGAGCTTGGAATATGTTCGAAAAGGATTTTTAAAGGCGGCAGATACTCGAATACAATTTTGCATTTTTGAAAAAATCTCGGCATTGACGGCAGCGTAAAGTATAAACTCCAGGGATTTTTGTATCCCAATACCTATTTTGTGGAGAAAAATACTGCCGCAAAAGAGGTTGTAAAACTGCTTTTGGGCGAGTTTGAAAATCAGCTTAATCAAAATAATATACCCTATGACGACTTGTACAGAACCGTTACCGTTGCCTCTCTTTTGCAGCGTGTGAGGCATTGCTTGACAGCAAAAAGGCAACAATTGCGGGGTTATAGAAAACAGACTTAAGGCAGGAATGCTTTTTGCAGATTGACGCATCGGTGGTTTACGGCGTGACCGACGGGCAGTACAATGTTACGGCGGTGTACAATAAGGATTTAAAGTCAAATTCACCGTACAATCTTTTATAAGTATAGGGCTTGCCGCCGGGACCCATATGCAATCCGGATATTACATCGATAAAGCGGCAAAGTCGCCGGAAAAGCACGATTATCTGTATTATCGGACTGACGAAAAAGAAAAATGACGGCAGTCATATTTTCACCAAAACATACGAGGAGCATCTGAACGCAAATAACTGACAGCGGCATAGTATAATTACGGGGTGATATTATGTGTCCGTATGAATTAATGTCCGCCGTAAACATTCTGCGGCTGCTGTGGCAAAGGATAAAAACAACCGACCAGCTGGGACTTTTGGCGGCGGCATTTACCCAGCTCGGCGACAGCCTTGCCACAATTGCCGTTCAAAAGGGACTTTGTCAGGAAAAGTCGTAAGGCGCGGTGAAGGTTTTGCCGGAAAGATACGCAAGCGACGGGGATTTTATGTCCCCGAAAATCAGCTTTGTATGAATGGAGAAGCTGAAACGGTGCTGTTTGTCCGCTTTTTCCGTACTTTCCGTCACCCACGAGCGGGTGACCTATATGGGCAAAATGGGCGCGGATTTGGGGTTTTTCCGGTAACCAAATCAATTTCCGCAAGGGCGCAGGTGTCCGTCTGCTTTATTACCTTATATTTCGTAATTATTTCTGACGAACCTTTTTGGCGGCTGTCCGTTACATATACCTTGTTTGTTTTGCTGTCTTTAAAGAGATAGCCTTTTAAGCGTTCCGCTTTTTTGGGGCAGAACGCCGCTTACCATTGCACGGTAAATTTTCGTTACGTTTCTGTGCTTTATTATATCGTTCATTTCGCGGAGAGCCGCGGCATTTTTTTTGCGCCTATCACACCGCTTGTGTTCCTGTCAATTCTGTTGCACAGCGCCGGCGCAAAGCTGTTTTCCGCCGCCGGGTTATACTCGCCTTTATCGGTAAGATAGCTTTTAAGCTGAGCAATAAGCGTGTTTTACGCTGCCGTTATCGTCATCATGAACCACAACGCCCGGTTTTTGTTAATCAGAATTATGTTTTCGTCTTCGTATACAATATCCAGGTTGTATTTGATTTTTTCCGCGGGCGCGGGTCTTCCGTCAAAAAAATTCATCATTGATATAAAGGTCGACTTTGTCGCCTTCGGACAGCATAAAGTCCTGTTTTACCGCTTTTCCGTTAACTTTTATGCGCTTTTTTCTGAAACTTTTGTAAATCATTGAGGAAGGCATTTTCGATTTAAAGAACTTGTGCATGAATTTATCCGCGCGCTGACCTGCGTCATTTGAATTTATAATTACTGTTTTCATATTTTCGCCCTTTTAATGTTTTTTTGTCTATTATACATTATTTTTTTATGTTTTGGCAACAATAACTGCATGAGAATCAGAAAAATTAAAATTATTATATCGGTTATGATGCTTTTTGCTTGCCGTGAGGCTTTTCGTATATTGTCTTGGTGAACGGAGGGCAGTACAAAAAGAAGCGGAAAAAACAACAAACTGTTGTGGTTTCCGCAGATGTAGAAAGACAGTATATTTACGACAGAAAAATGAGAATTGCCGCAGGGGGAAGCGATAGGTACTCCGGAGGGATTTTTAAGGCATGTCATAGGCTACACCTGGGACGGAGGTGCCTCGGGAATAGAAAAGGTGTTTAATGACGATTTGATTTCGGAAAATCCCGGGCTTGTAACAGCCCTTAAGGACGCCGCCGGAAACGAGGTGCAGCGTTTTTACAAAAAGGGGCGAGTCAAGCTACAGCGGTATAAAGCTCACAATCGACTGCAATATCCAGCGCGCTGCGGAAAACGTGCTTGACAGCGAAAATGTAACGGGGGCGGCAATTGTTGTTGACGCAAAAACCGGCGGCATACTCGCAATGGCGAGCCGCCCGGACTTTGACCCGGATAATATTCAAAAGTATTTAAACAGTAAAAACGGAGAGCTTTTAAACCGCGCCATATGCCGGTACAACCCGGGTTCCGTTTTTAAAATCATAACCACCGCTGCGGCGCTTGAAACGGGTTTTTCCGATGAATTTACTTTTTGAATGTACCGGAAAACGGATATAGACGGGCTTGATTTTGTATGCAGCAAGGCAGACGGCCACGGGAAAATCACTTTCACCCAAGGTTTTGCGTATTCCTGCAACTGCCTTTTTTATACACTGGGCGAGCAAACCGGGTATGACAGCATAAGAGAATACGCGCGGCGGTTTGGGTTGGGGAAAAAGTTTTAAGAATTAACGGATTTGATGAATTTAAAGGGAATATCCCTTCTGCCGAGGGAATGACAAGCCGCGCCCTTGCCAATATTTCCATAGGTCAGGGGGAAATACTTGCAACACCCCTTCAGATTGCAGACGTTTTGTGCACGGTGGCAAACGGCGGAGTGCGGCGCCAGCTTTCGCTAATCGGCGGCATTGTGGACGAGAAACGGCGTTTGCACAGATATAAAAACCGTCGGAAATCGGCAGGGTTATATCTGCCGATACCGCGCGGCACTTACAGCAGATGCTGCGTGAAACGGTTATGTACGGCACGGGGAAAAATGCGGAAATACCCTCAGCGCCCGCGGCAGGAAAACCGCAACGGCGGAAACAGGGTGGGGAAAAGGACGGAAAGCTTTTTGACCTCACGGCTGGTTTGCCGGATATTTCCCCTACTATGACCCAAAGTATGTATGCGTGGTATTTTCCGAAGGAGGAAGCTACGGTTCCGTGTCGGCGGCGCCCGTTTTGCAAAAATCGGCGAAAAAATACTTGACATATAAAATTTGACTGATAAAATATAAATATGTATATTGAAAAAGAGCGCGAAAATACTTTCGCGTTATCGGAATGGAGATTTTATATGAAACGAATGGTTGTCAAGGTGGGTACGTCAACCCTGACTTATGATACGGGTCTTATAAACTTAAGACGAATTGAGGTGCTGTCGCGCGTTTTGTGCGACCTTAAAAACAGCGGTATTCAGCCTATACTTGTGTCAAGCGGCGCAATAGGCGTGGGCGTGGGAAAGCTCGGTCTGCCCAAACGCCCGGATACCACAATGGGGCAGGCAGGCAGCCGCCGTGGGACAGGTTGAGCTTATGAAAATTTACAGCAAGCTGTTCGGCGAGTACGGCGCCTCCGTGGCTCAGGTTTTGCTTTACAAAATACGTTATCGACGGCGCGGAAAGGGAGAACAACGCTAAAAATACTTTTGAAACCCTTATTGATTTGGGTGTTGTTCCTATTGTAAACGAGAATGACACTATTGTTACATATGAAATCGAATTCGGCGATAACGACAGCCTGTCGGCATATGTTGCACATGTTGTAAACGCCGATATGCTTGTAATTTTGTCAGATATAGACGGACTTTACGACAGCGATCCGCGTACAAAACCAGGACGCGCAGCTTATATCTCATGTTGATAAGGTGACGGACGATTTGCTCTCCATTGCCGGAGGCAGCGGTTCAAACCGCGGAACAGGCGGTATGCTTTACAAAGCTTAACGCTGTTTCTTTTGTTAATAAATTCGGTTGCGACGCGGTTATCGCAAACGGTGAAAACCCTGAAATTCTTTACGATATCGCGGCAGGCAGACCCAGGGGAACGTTTTTTAAGGGGAGAAAAAATGAACGAACTGATACAAAAAGGTGAGCTTGCCGTAAGGCGCGGCGCAGCTTGCATGCATGTCGTCAGCGGTTAAAAAAATACGGCGCTTGCCGCCATGGCACAGCGCTCCCGCGATAATTACGGTTATATTTTGGAACAAAATTCAATTGATACGCAAAATGCCGTCAAAAATGGTATAACAAAGGCGATGCTTGACAGACTCACACTTACAAAGGAACGCATTTTTCAATGGCGGACGGAATATGCGAGGTTTGCGCCCTGCCCGACCCGGTTGGAGAAACCGTTGAAGGAACGGTGCGCCCCAATGGGCTTGAAATCGTGAAAAACGTGTTCCCATCGGCGTGATAGGCATTATATACGAGGCGCGCCGAATGTTACCTCAGACGCGGCGGCGCTGTGCATAAAATCGGGAAATGCTGCTTTTTGCGCGGCGGCAGCGAGGCAATTAATTCAAATAAGGCAATTGTTTCCGTTATGAAAAAGCAGCGGCGGAAAAACGGTTTGCCGGAAGGGTGCATTGTGCTTTGTGGAGAACACCTCGAGAGAGGTTGCGTCCGAAATGATGCGGTTAAACGGTTATATTGACGTTTTAATACCCAGAGGCGGTGCGGGACTTATAAAGCCGTTGTTAATACATTCAACCGTCCCCGTTATAGAAACGGGAAGCGGTGTGTGCCACACGTATGTTTCGGAAAAAGCGGACTTTGACATGGCGGTAAAATTGCCGTTAACGCAAAAGCGCAGACCGTCTGTGTGCAATGCGATGGAAACACTGCTTATACAAAATCCGCTCTTCCGGAATTTTTGCCTATGGTAAAAGCGGCAATGGAGGAGAAAAAACGTTGAACTTCGCGGCTGTGAGGAATGCCCTTTAAAATCTGCCCGGATATGAAACCGGCGGCAGAGGAGGACTGGAGCACGGAATACGGAGATTATATTTTATCCGTAAAAAGCGGTGGACGACATTTTTGAGGCTGTAAGCCACATTGCACGCTACGGCACCGGCACTCGGAGGCGATAATCACACGTGATTATTCCGAGGCTTCGAATTTACAAAGCGTGTTGACGCGGCGCGGCGGTTTACGTCAATGCCTCTACGCGCTTTTTGCACGGACGGCAACGAGTTCGGTCCGGCGCGGAAATCGGTATAAGCACCCAAAAAATCCACGCAAGAGGGCTCCCATGGGATTAAAAGAGCTTACAATATTTAAATATATTGTTACCGGCAGCGGTCAGGATAAGGGAGTGATTGTTTTGAGACTTGATAAATATTTGAAGTTGTTTGCGTATTATAAAGCGCCGCACGGTTGCAAAACGAAGCATGCGACGGCGGCAGAGTTTCGGTTAACGGAAAAAACGGCTAAGGCGTCGCTGGACGTAAACCGGGGGATATAATTGAAACCGTTTCGGCGAAAAGCTTTTTAAAAGCGGAAATACTTAATGTCGCCGATCATGTTCTCAAAAAAATCAGGCGGCGGAGATGTATAAGGTTATAGTGTGAAATGACTTCTATACATGGGTCACGATTTCGCCTGTCGCGGTATAACCATTGCAAGGTAATGGCGAGGCGCTGACGGGTTTTTTCTTGTGGTTTGACTCGGACAAAAGTATTTCGGAGATACTCTGCCACAGGAGTATACGGAGAAAACCTGCCGATTTTTAATGAGAGCATAAGGTGGCTTGATACATATTTTTTTCGGGTAAAAATCCCGATTTTACACCGGTGCTGTCCTTTTGATTCCTCGCCGTTTCGTGAGGCAGTGTGGAATATACTATTGACAATTCCCCTACGGAAAAACCATGATGACTTACGGTGAAATTGCCGAAAAAGATTGCCGCGGAAAAGGGAATTGAAAGAATGTCCGCGCAGGCGGTCGGCGGCGCTGTGGGACATAATCCCATTTCGATTATCGTACCCTGTCACAGAGTGGTGGGAACAAACGGAGTTTGACAGGCTACGCCGGCGGAATAGGGACAAAGGTAAAGCTGTTAGAGCTTGAAAAGACCGATATGAGCGGTTTTTTTCGTGCCTGAAAAAGGCACTGCACTGTAATTTTATGCATTTTGAAATAAAAAATTTTATACGTTATTTACGGGCAGTCACCACCGAAAAAAAAATCGGCGGCTGCCTTATATTTTTTTAAAAAGTTACATAAAAGTGTTGAAATTCATTGAAAAAAATTGATATAATTATGAGATAATGTAGTTGTATGCTTACTTTTTAAGGAGTGTAACCATGCAGGAAAAGCAAAAACAGTTTCTAAAGTAAATAAAATCACACTTCCGGTAATACCGCTGCGCGGTCTGGTTGTGTTTCCGTTTATGATACTTCACTTTGACGTGGGCAGGAAAAGTCGGTCATGGCGCTTGAACGTGCCATGGAGGATAACCAAAAAGTTTTTTTTCTTACCGCGCAAAAGGACATAGAGGTTGAGGACCCGAAGGGCAGCGATTTGTACAAATTCGGCGTTATTGCCTCGTAAAACAAGCTTTTTTAAAAAATGCCAAACGGCAATATTCATGTGCTTGTGGAAGGCGAAAGGCGCGGAAAGCTTATTGAAGTTTTTGACGATATCGGCTGCATAACCGCTGATATAAGACCGTATAACGAGCATTTCAGAGGCAATCCCGAGGACCCTGCCGTTATGGCGCTTGTAAGGGCGGCAAAGGACGGTTTTGAGGAATTTTGCGGAGCTTAATCCGAAAAATCACAAAGGACGCGGCAGTGGGCGTTTTAAATATCAACACCCCGGCGAGCTTTCGGATCTGATTGCCGCAAACGTGTTTGTTGAGGTTGCCGACAAAATGGAGGTGCTTTCCGAAACAAACCATATAAAAGCGTATTACAAAGCTTTTGGGCGCCATGGAAAAAGAGCTTGAAATTCTGCGCCTTGAATATGATATAGGCGAGCAGGTTAAAGGCGAAATCGATAAAAAACCAGCGTGACTATTATCTCCGTGAGCAGCTTTAAGGTTATTCAGAAGGAATTAAACGGCGATTTTGACGCCGAAAACGAGATAGAGGAATACAGGCAGACATTAAAAACACTTGACATGCCGGAAAAGTCCAAGGAAAAAGCTTAATAAGGACTTGGACAGGCTTCAAAAAACTTCAGCCCATGTCTGCGGACGCAGGCGTTTTGCGTACGTATATCGAAACGGTGTTCTCACTGCCGTGGAACAATACCACAAAAAGGAGAACATTAATCTAAAGAAGGTGCGCAGCGTTCTTGACGCAGACCATTACGGACTTTCAAAGGTTAAAGACAGAATTGTCGAGTTCCTCGCCGTAAAGCTGCTTTCCGGCAACACAAAAGGCAGTATAATATGCCTTGTGGGTCCTCCTGGCGTGGGTAAGACCTCTGTTGCAAAAAGCATTGCCGAGGCGATAGGCAGAAAATACGTGAGAATGTCTCTCGGCGGCGTCAGGGACGAGGCGGAAATCCGCGGACACAGAAAAACCTATATCGGCGCAATGCCCGGACGTGTCATAAATGCAATAAAACAGGCAGGAACGAAAAAATCCGCTCATTTTGCTTGACGAAATCGACAAGCTGAGCACAAAGCTACAACGGCGACCCGTCGGCGGCTCTCCTTGAGGTTTTGGACAGCGAGCAGAATTTTCCTTCCGCGACCATTATATAGAAATTCCTTTTGATTTGTCGGATGTTATGTTTATGGTTACGGCAAATTCACTTGATACCATATCGCGTCCCTCCTTGACAGAATGGAGGTAATAGAGCTTTCAAGCTATACCGAAACCGAGAAGGTTCAGATTTGCAAAAAGTTTCTTATACCCAAACAGCGCCGGGAAAACGGACTTAAACCGCAGCAGCTTAGAATAAGCGACGGCGCCGTGCATGATATAATTAATTATTATACAAGGGAAGCAGGCGTGCGCGGTCTTGAAAGAAATATCGGTGCGGTTTGCAGAAAATGCGCGAAAAATTTTTAGCGGACGGCGCCGCAAATGTAAAGCGTTACCCCGAAAAAATCTTGAGGATTTTCTGGGAGTCAAGCGCTTTGACTACGATACCGTTTCCAAAAAGACGAGGTCGGCGTGGTTAACGGTCTTGCGTGGACTTCGGTGGGCGGCGATACACTGCAGGTTGAAGTTAACATAATGCCGGGAACAGGCAAAGTGCAGCTTACAGGAAAGCTGGGCGATGTTATGAAGGAGTCGGCGCTGTCGGCTATCAGCTATCTGCGCTCATGCTCCGAAAAATACGGCATTGCTTCGGATTTTTACAAGGATAACGATATTCATATTCATGTTCCCGAAGGTGCAACACCAAAAGACGGACCTTCTGCCGGTGTTACAATGGCAACCGCGCTTTTGTCCGCACTTTAAAAACAAGGCTGTGCGCCATGATGTTGCAATGACAGGCGAAATAACAATAAGAGGACGTGTTCTGCCCATAGGCGGACTTAAGGAAAAAATCCATTGCCGCGTACCGCGCAGGGGTTAAAACAGTTATTATTCCCAAGCCTAATATGCGCGATTTGGACGAAATCCCCCGCGAGATTCGCGATAATCTGATGTTTGTTCCGGTTACATGCGCCGAAGAGGTGTTTAAAAACGCATTTTCCGATACGGACTTTTTTTTGAAAGGGGCGGTGAAAGCGTGAATATACACAATTTAAAAGCTTTTGGTGTCTGCCGTTTCAAAAAGCAGTATCCCGGCGACCTTTCGCCGGAAATTGCTTGCAGGGCGGTCGAATGTGGAAAGTCGTCTTTTTACAAAATAAGATGCTGAACCGCAAAAGCCTGGCAAGAGTAAGCTCAAGCCCCGGAAAAACCGCAACCATCAACTTTATGATATTTACGGAAAGTTTTCAAATTTGTGGATTTACCCGGTTACGGCTTTGCGAAAATCTCGAAAGAGGAGCGTATGCGCTGGGGAAAGATGATTGAGGATTATTTAAATACCCGTGAAAATCTGAAACGACGGACTTATTGAGGAGCTCGGCGGAAAGCACTTGCCGTCACTCGGATTTGCAATGGGCATTGAAAGACTTTCGTCAACCTGCGACCTCTATGTTGCTGTTATGGGCGAGAGTGCGTCGCTTAAATCATTTGAAATTATCAAAGCTGTCCGTTCCTGCGGACTTATTGCCGAAACCGATGTTGTAGGCAGAGGATTAAGAGCACAGATGAAATATGCCGACAAAATCGGTGCAAAGTTCTCTATGGTGCTCGGCGACAATGAGATTGAGCAGGGCAAGGCAGTTATTAAGAATATGTCGAGCGGCGAGCAGACTGAAATTGTACTTGACGATACATTTGCAGAGAAATTTATGGTACTTCAGCTTGCCGATGTTGACAGCTTTAAGCTGTAAGCGTTGACAACTTAATTTAAGGAGATATACAAAAATGGCAGAATTTATGACAGGACTTAAACGAACCGACTATTGCTCCGACCTTAGAATCGGCGATGTCGGCAGAGAAGTAACAGTTTGCGGTTGGGTACAGCGTTGCCGTGACCTCGGTCAGCTTATTTTTATTGACCTTCGTGACCGCACAGGCATTGTTCAGCTTGCTTTTAACGATAAGACGGATAAAGAAATTTTTGATAAAGCTTTTGCTTGCCGCAGTGAGTATGTTTTGGCGGCAAAAGGCATATTATGTGAGAGAAGTTCCAAGAACAAGGATATTCCTACAGGCGATATTGAGGTTATGGTAACAGACCTTAGAGTTCTTTCAAAGGCACAGACACCGCCTTTTGAAATTGTTGACGAAACAAGCACAAACGAGGAGTTAAGACTTAAATACCGTTATCTTGACCTTCGCCGCCGTCCTATTCAGAACAACATTATTATGAGAAGTAAGATTGCAAAGGTTGCAAGAGATTATTTCTACGAGAACGGCTTTATTGAGATTGAAACTCCTATGATGATTAAATCAACTCCGGAGGGCGCAAGAGATTACCTTGTACCGTCAAGAATCCACAAGGGAAAGTTCTATGCTCTTCCGCAGTCACCGCAGATTTACAAGCAGCTTTTGATGGTATCGGGTTTTGACCGTTACATTCAGCTTGCCCGTTGTTTCAGAGATGAGGACTTAAGAGCCGACCGTCAGCCTGAGTTTACACAGATTGATATGGAGCTTTCGTTTGTTGATATGGACGAAATTATGGAAATCAACGAGGGACTTTTCAAGCGTTTGTTTAAAGAAGTGCTTGGCAAGGAGCTTGTAACTCCGTTTGAGAAAATGACATACAACGACGCTATGGAGAACTACGGTTCGGATAAGCCTGATATTCGTTTCGATATGAAGATTCAGAATATTTCCGACCTCGTAAAGGACTGCGGTTTCAGCGTATTTACAAGCGCTGTTGAAAACGGCGGTTCTGTTCGTGCCATTGTTGCAAAGAATGCGGCGTCTGTATATACAAGAAAAGAAATTGACAAACTTACAGAGTATGTAAAGGGCATCGGTGCAAAGGGTCTTGCCTATGTAAGATGGGTTGACGAGCCGAATGCATCATTTAAGAAGTTTATGACTGAAGAAGAGCTTTCGGCTATTTACGAAAGACTCGGCGCAGAGAAGGGCGATGTAATCTTCATTGTTGCCGATAAGAACAGCACAGTTCTTACAACTCTCGGTGCATTAAGACTTAAGGTCGCAAAGGTTCTCGACATTATTCCCGATGAATTTAAGTTCCTCTGGATTGTTGACTTCCCGTTCTTTGAGTATGACGAAGAGAGCGGAGAGTGGCTTGCAATGCACCACCCATTCACAATGCCTAAGGAAGAGTGCTTGCAGTACCTTGACACAGACCCGTCAAAGGTTATTGCAAAGGCTTATGACCTCACACTTAACGGCACAGAGCTTTCAAGCGGTTCAATGCGTATTACTGATTATGAGTTACAGCAGAGAATGTTTAAGGCATTAAAACTTACCGACGAGGAAATTGAAGCAGGAAAAACCAAAACCGTTATAATAAGCTCGCACTATTTTGTCCGAAATAAGCTCTGTCTGCGAGAAAATTATCGTAATCAACAAAGGTAAGATTGTTGCGGATAATTCCCTTGAAAATATACTTACCATGCTTGGCAGTCAGAACAGAATCAACCTTCGCATTGAAGGCGACGGCGAAAAAAATTCTCGGACTTTTTACATTCCGTGCCCGGTATCGAAAAAGCGGTTTCACCAAAATCCGGCTGTTATACCGTTGCCGGCAGCCTGACAGATGACACGCGCCGTGAAATATTCAACAAAATGGCGGAAAACGGCTGCCCCATACTTTTTAATGGAAAACAAAAAAAACTTTCACTTGAGGAAGTGTTCTTAAAGATTACCGACAGGCAAAAGGAAGGAGGAAACGAATAATGAAGGCGATATTTAAAAGAGAATTTAATTCGTATTTCACGTCACCCATAGGCTACATTTTCTTGGGTTGCTCCCTGATTTTTGCCGGCATAGTTTTTTATGCGGCAAATCTTGCGGTTCAAAGCCCCGATATGTCGTCATTTTTTCAATGCTTATATACCTTTATATATTCGTAACTCCGGTGCTTACCATGCGCCTGATTTCGGACGACCGGCGCAATAAAACGGACCAGCTGCTTTTAACCTCGCCGGTTTCGGTAACATCGGTTGTTTTGGGTAAATTTTTTGCCGCTGTTGCACTTCTCGGCATATTTTTTGCTCATACTATTTATTTATCCGCTGATATTACAGCTTTTACGGAACAATTCAGCTTGATACGTTATTAACATGTTTGTCGGCTATCTTTTTGCTCGGCTGTGCATTGTTTTCAATCGGGCTTTTTGTATCCTCGCTTACCGAAAGCCAGGTTACTGCGGCAATTGTAACGCTGCTTGTAATGCTGTTTATGTTTTTCATGATTAATGTTTTGGTAAATTACATTGGCGTTCCTTTTTATCGCAAAGGCGGTTTCCTGGTTTGCAATAATGAACCGTTTTACCGGCTTCGGTCTGGGGTATATCGATTTATCGTCCGTTGTTTACTATATTTCAATTACGGCTGTGTTTGTTTTTCTTACCGTTCAGTCAATTGAAAAGAAAAAGATGGATTTAGGGGGTGTGCGTAATGAAAAGTTTAATCTTAAAAATTCATGTACGGCACAGGCTCCGTTATTGTCGCCGCCGTTGTTATAGCCGCGGTAATACTGTTTAACTTCATTATATCAAGCCTTACCGACAAATTTTCGCTTAAATACGACTTTACCGAGGATAAAATCTACGAGCTGTCGGACAGCACTGTTGAATTTGTCAAAAGGTTTCCGTGCCGATTAATATGTATTATTTCGTTGATAATGTTACCATTACAAGCAATATCACCGAAACACTTACCAAAATTGCGGCGCTTAACAAAAATATTAAGTATTCAATTGTTTCTGCCGATAAAAATCCGACTCTTGCGCAGAAATATACAACGTCCGACACAAAACTGGGGACATATACGATAGTGGTTGATAACGGCAAAATTATAAAGTTATTAATTACGAGGACTTTTTCGGATACAATCCGCTGACTCAGAAACAGGATATTTTGGTTGTTGAAAACAAAGTTGTTTCAGCAATCAATACCGTTTCACGTGATAAAAAAATAACTGTGGGCTTTACTACGGGTCACGGCGAGGACGCCTCCGAGGTTATGAAAAAGTGTTTGAAAGATGACAATATTACCGTAACCGAAGCCGCACTGTCGTCAGACGAGTTTGCAAAGCAGTGCGATGTTGTTATAATTGCCGCACCTATGGCTGATTTTTACCGCTGATGAGATTAACCGCCTTGACGCATATATCAAAAAACGGCGGCGGTGTTCAGGTGTACTTTTATGTATAATTCCGACCAAATGCCGAAATTGTATTCGTATCTCGGTGAATGCGGCATAGAGGTCGGTACAAATCTCGTTTTTGAGGGCGATTCAACAAAGGTTGTGGGCAGTGCGCCGTACGTATTTACAACGACATTAAACGAGCATGATATAACAAAAATATGATTGCAAACGGTTCCGTTTCAATTGCTCAGCTTTCAAGAACCGTCACGCCTCTTTGGGAGGGCAGAAACGGATTTGCGGTAACTTCTCTGCAAAAACAGGTTTGAAGGCCTCGGCACAAAGCTCCGTTTCGGGCGAAACGGAAAAAACAGGCGAGCTGTCCCTTTGCGCGGTTTCAAAATATTCCGGTGAAAACGGAAAAAGGCGGATCGATTTTGGTTTCCGGATCCTTTTATCATACGAAGGATCATATGCGGAATATAACAGTGATCTTCTGCTTTCGGCAACCGTATGGATGTCCGGCGGAGATGAAAGCTTTGATATTGCACCGAAGTTTTATCGCTTACAGCTCTTAAAATCAGTCAGCTCAGCATAGTGCTTTGGGGTCTTGCTGTTATTTTTGTAATTCCCTTTGCTATATTTATCTGGGGACTGTTTGTATGGTTCAGAAGGAGAAATCTGTGATGAAAAATAAAAAAGATGCTTCGCAATATCATTATAGGTGTTATAGTGCTTGCGGTTTTGACAGGCTTTGTATATCCTTGTGGAAAAAATGCCTTCAAAGGAAAACAAGGATAATGTTTCATCGTCTGACTATGTTACCGTATATTCCGAAAATTACGACGATATAACAAAAGTAAGCATTGAAAATTCAGAAGGCGGCTTTGTTATTGTAAAAAATGATAAAGGCTGGTTTTCAACTGACAATGATAAAATCGAGCTTGGCAGCGACAAGGTGGACTCACTCCTTATGTCGGTTTCAACGGTTGTGGGAAACGTGATAGATGAAAACCCGAAAACCTTGACGATTACGGATTTTCCGCACCGTCTGCAAAAGTTGAGTACGAGCTTTCCGACGGAAAAAGATAAGCTTTACTCTCGGCAGCATGGCTGCCACCGGCTCCGGCTACTATATGAAGACGGGCGATTCCGACACGGTTTATCTTATACCGGAATATAAATGCACAAATCTTTTGCAGCCCTTAAAAAGCCTGAGAAATTCAGATGTGTTTTCCGCTAAGTCGGATAATATCAAAAAAATAAGTCTTACCAATAAAAACGGAAGCTTCACATTGCAGAAAACGGCTGACACAAGCTACGGCACAAACGCCCTTGTTATGTCGTCGTGGATGGTAGTAAGTCCCCGTGAAATTGCCGGAAATGACGAAAAAATCGAGCGGTATCTGTTTACCGCAATGCAGTTAAACGCTGAGGAATATTATGATGATAACCCCGTAAAATATTCAGAGTACGGTCTTGATAATCCCTCATGCACAATTGAGTACACGGACAATGACGGCAATGTAAGCGTACTTAAGTTCGGCAAGGCGTCGGAGGGAAGCATTTTCGTTAAGCTTGACGGCAGAACGCAGATTTTCCGTGTTCCGATAGGCGAGCTAAACGTAACGGAGCTTAAATATCTAGATATTTCTTCAACTCTTGCCATGCTTGAGAGCATCGATAATGTAAAAAAGTGTCCTTGTAGAAACCAACAGCCAAAGCTACGAGCTTTCAATCGACAGAACGGGCGACATCGAAAAAATACAGTATTGACGGCAAAAAAAGGTTGACGAAAGCGACTTTAAGAGTCTGTATCAGAAAATCATCGGCGTTACCATTGAAGGCGCGGTTTCGGGCGCCGGAACAGGCGATTTTATCTGCCGTAATATTTAAATATAATAAGGATTTGCCTGACAAGACAGTGAACTTCTTTACGTTTCAGGACAGATCGCCTCGATTATTATAAACGGTCAGCTTTTATTATTACACCTCGATTTCTCAGGTTCAGAGCATAATTGACGGTGTGCAGAAGCTTGTAAAATAGAGTATGAAAAAACAATGGATATTTAAAAATAACAGTCCGCAGCTTGTATCCGAACTTTGCGAAGAATATCACATCGGTACGGCGGCTGCGGCTGTTCTGCAAAACAGAATTGAATATATCGGAAGCTTTTCGGTATGTCAAGGGAAGAGCTTATTTCAAAGCTTTACGACCCGTTTTTGCTTGACGGTATGGATATTGCTGTGGAAACGATAGAAGACGCCGTTATGAACGGTGACAAAATCACGGTTTACGGCGACTATGACGCAGAACGGCGTTACCGCAGCCGCAGTTTTGTATACATACCTTGAAAGCATCGGCGCGGACGTTGACTGGTATATCCCGGACAGAGTGTCGGAAGGCTACGGAATGAATAAAGCGGCGGTGGACGCATTAAATTTACGCGGCACCAATCTTATCATAACCGTTGACACAGGTATTTCCGCGGCGGAATGTATCGAATATGCATTGGGTTTGGGTATAAACGTTATTGTTACGGATCATCACGAGTGCCCGGAAAAACTGCCGGAATGCTGTGCGGTTATTAACCCGAAGCGCCGCGGAGGCAGCTATCCCTTTCGGAGATTGCGGGTGTGGGTGTGGCTTTTAAAGCTTGTCTGCGCCTTAAACGGAGATGCGGAGGATATTATCGAAAAGCTGCATAGATTTGGTGTGTCTGGGTACTGTTGCGGACGTTATGCCTCTTGTTGACGAAAACAGGATTTTTGTTATGCTGGGGCTTTTGGCTGTGGAAAACTCCGAAAATTACGGAATACGTTCACTGCTTGAGGTTTCCGGAGAAGCCGGAAAACCCGTCAGCACCAGAACTGTCGGATTTGCTCTTGCTCCGCGCATAAATGCGTGCGGCAGGCTGAAAAAAAAGCGGATACCGCGCTAAAAATGCTTATAACCGACGACCCCGATGAGGCAAAAAAGTATTGCCGCCGGGTTAAACGAGCTTAATGCCGCGCGGCAAAAGCTGTGTCTTGATATATATGAACAGGCAGTTGCTATAGTTGAGCAAAACAGGCTTTTTTCCGCGAGCGTGTAATAGTAATCGCCGGTGAAGACTGGCATCACGGAGTTATAGGCATTGTAGCCTCTAAAATCACTGAAAAATACTACCGTCCGTGTATTTTGCTGTGTGTTGACGGCGATACGGCTAAAAGGCTCCGGCAGAAGTATAGAAACCTTTGATTTGTACAAGGCGCTTTCAAATACTTCGGATTGTCTTGAAGCCTTCGGCGGTCACAGCCTTGCTGCCGGAATGACGTTAAAAACTTCCGAAATAGTGAGGTTCCGCAATGAAATAAACAGGTATGCCCGCAGGCGTAACTGTTCGGGAGGACTATATTCCGAAACTCACAGTTGACGCGTGCATAAGCCCGTCTGAAATAAATGAGCAGACCGTAGAACAGCTTGCTATGTTCGAGCCTTACGGAAACGGCAATCCCGAGCCGCTGCTCTGCGTGAAAAATGCCGTCATACTTGAACTGGCGGAGTTAAGCGGAGGAAAGCACATGCGTCTTTTGCTTGAAGCGGACGGCACGGCTTTTGAGGGTATAGGCTTTGGCATCGGTTCATATATCAAGTATCTTAAGAAGGGCGATGCTTTAGATGTTGCGGGCACAATGCGTATTAACGAATACAATAATAGCAGAAGTGTCCGGTTTGTAATAAAAGATATTAGGTTCAGCGGCAAGGAGTGATGAATATGCTGGCGCCGGAGCAAGTGTTTGAACAACTTTGAAGGCAAAAATTTTAAAAATATAATCCCAGGCTGATTTGTGGCTTGTTGAAAAGGCGTTTTCTCTGGCAGTTGTCGCACATTCAAGCCAGCAGCGTATATCGGGCGAACCGTACGTTATGCATCCCCTTGCGGTTGCGGACATACTTGCGGACATGGAGCTTGACTGCGGTTCTATTACCGCAGGGCTTTTTGCATGATACCGTTGAGGACACTATCTACAGTACCGAGGATATCCGCGAGATGTTCGGCGATGAAATCGCGCTTTTGGTGGACGGAGTTACAAAGCTCAGTAAAATCCCCTACAGCACAAAAAGAGGAACAGCAGATTGAAAGACATTGACGTAAAATGTTCCTTGCCATGGCAAAGGATATCCGCGTTATTTTGATTAAACTTGCCGACAGGCTGCATAATATGCGTACGTTAAAAGCATGCCGGAGGCAAAGCAGCGCGAAAAAGCGCGGGAAACTATGGAAATCTACGCCCGCTCGCCCACAGGCTCGGTATGCAAAAGATAAAATGGGAGCTTGAGGATTTGTCCTTAAGATACCTTGACCCTATAGCGTATCATGAAATTGCCGAGGGCATAGACCAAAAAGAGCGGAAAGAGAGGAATATCTTAAGAAGGTTCAGGATATCCTCCGCGCAAAGCTTGATTCCATGAATATAAAGTCCCATATTGAGGGACGTGCAAAGCATTTTTACAGCATATACAGAAAATGTATACAAATAACATAGACCTTGACCAGATGTATGACCTGCTTGCGGTTCGCGTAATTGTGGACACAATCCCGGAGTGCTACGAGGTTCTGGGTCTTGTGCATGAACTTTTCAAGCCTATTCCCGGGCGTTTTAAAGACTATATTGCTATGCCCAAAAAGAACATGTACCAGTCGCTGCACACAAGCCTTATCGGCCCCGGCGGAAAGCCGTTTGAGGTGCAGATACGTACGTGGGAAATGCACAGAGTTGCCGAGGTGGGTATCGCCGCGCACTGGAAGTATAAGGAGGGTGTTTCCGGCGAAAGCGATATAGACAGCAAGCTTGAATGGGTGCGCCAGCTTGTAGATATCCACAAGGATATGTCCGACGCCGAGGAATTTATGCACACCTTAAAAATCGATTTGTTTGAGGACGAGGTTTTTGTTTTCTCCCCAAGGGCGACGTTATAAATCTCCCTGCAAATTCCACGCCTATCGATTTTGCCTACGCTATTCACAGCGCTATCGGAAACAAAACAGTGGGCGCGAAAATAAACGGAAAAATCGTACCTCTTGACTATAAACTCGTAAACGGCGATATTGTTGAAATTATCACCTCCGCAGTTCCCCCACGGGCCCAGCCGCGACTGGCTTAAAACGGTTAAAACCTCCCAGGCGCGCAAAAAGATAAACGAATGGTTTAAAAAGGAACATCGGGAGGAGAACATAATCCACGGCAAGGAGATTGTCGAGCGTGAATTTAAGCGCAGCGGACTGCCGCTTTCAATGCTTAAAGACCACGAAATTACCGATGGAATATTTAAAAATATAATTTTACAACAGTTGACGACCTGTATGCCATAATAGGCTTCGGTGGTTTGCCCGTTGCAAAGGTTGTAACAAGGTTTAAAGAGGAACACAATAAGCGGACGGACACCGCGGTTCCCGCTGAAATGCTAGGCGATATCCCGGCAAAACCTCCGAAAACCACTGACTCCGGCATAGTTGTAAAGGGTGTTGATAACTGCCTTGTCAAGCTGTCACGCTGCTGCAACCCTGTTCCCGGTGATGAAATTGTGGGATATGTTACAAAGGGGCAGAGGCGTTTCCGTTCACAGAAAAGACTGCGTTAACGTAAAGAATATGGAGAACGAAGAATCCCAGGACGGCGCGCGTTTTATCGAGGTAAGCTGGGGCGCCTCCGATTCGTCTAAATACGTTTCTACCATTCAGATTATCGCAGACGACAAGCCCGGTTTGTTTGTTGAGGCGGCGAATATCGTTTCAAATCTTAAAATGACGCTCCAGGCAATCAACGGCAAGGTGTTAAAAGAAGGGCTTGCCAGCATTACCGTTACCGTTGAGGTTACGGATAAGGGCGATATAGATAAGCTTATTAAAAATTTCAGAAAAATCAGCGGCGTTACTTCTGTAGTGCGTACTAAATCCTAAGGAGGAATATTTTTGCGTATTAAAAGGTTTGCGTTGGGACAAATGGTGGCAAACTGCTATGTTGTTTTTTGACGAGGAAACAAGAATCGGCGTTATTATAGACCCCGGTGAGTTCAGTCAGCTTGTTTGCAACTATGTTTTGAAAAACGGAATTAATGTCAAGTATATCCTTCTTACACATGGCCATTTTGACCATGTGTGCGGTGCGGCTGATTTTGCCGGACGCTACAAGGCGGATATTGTTATCGGTTCAAAGGGAAAGTACAATGTTAGACAGGCTTAATTCCGATTTTGGAAGCTTTGAAGACATTGACAAAATAACGGAAACGGTTACGGTAAACGACGGCGATACCTTAAAAAGCCGGCGGTCTTGACATAAAATGCATCGCGACCCCGGGCATACAGCCGGCGGTATGTGCTACTGTATAAACGGTTTTGTATTTTCCGGCGATACGCTTTTTTGTGCTTCGGTGGGCAGATGTGATTTTTTTACAGCGGTGATTTTGACGAGCTTAAAAAATCCATAAGGCATTTATATGCACTGTTTCCCGATGATACGGTTGTATATCGGTCACGGTTTTTCAACTACCTTGGGCAGCGAAAACACGGAAATCCCTACGTTAAGGAGAAATAACAATGGAAAATCCATGGGGCATAAGCACCGGTATAAGACCGGTTAAAATCGCACGGTGCCGTATTGCGGACGGCTGTGATGATGAAAATATTGTCCGGTATTACGACGATAAATATAAGATATGCGAGGACAGGGCGCGGCTTTGTATTAATATTGCCCGTCTTGAGCTTGATATTCTGAAAACGGTTAACGATAACGACATATGCGTTTATATCGGCATACCATTTTGTAAAACGCGCTGTCTTTACTGCTCGTTTGTTACAAACAGTGCGGAAAATAACGCCTATTTAAAGACAGGATTATATTGCCGCACTGGAAAAAGAAATCAAGTATACCGCGGATATTATAAAAAAACTCGGACTTCATATAATTTGTCTGTATATCGGCGGCGGAACCCCAACGGCGCTTTCCTGCGATGAGCTTTCAAAGGTGATTTCCGACTGCAAAAAGTACTTTGATTTATCCGAAATGCGTGAGTTTACCGTTGAGGCAGGGCGGCCCGATACAATTGATTCGGATAAGCTCTCAATGCTTAAAAACAGCGGTGTCACCCGTATAAGTATAAATCCGCAGACTATGAATGATAAGACGCTTAAGCTCATAGGCAGATTTCATACAGCGCGTCAGATTGAGGGAAACCTTTGCTCTTGCACGGCAGTACGGCTTTGACGATATTAACATGGACGTTATTGCCGGACTTCCCGGAGAAAATGCCGATGACTTCAAATACACCCTTTCGGAAATCAAAAGCTTGACCCGGAGTCGGTAACAGTGCATACAATGTGCATAAACGCGGTTCGCGCCTTCATGAAACGCTGGGCGATTATTGCCTGACGGACGGAGCGGTTGTGGCGGAAATGATTGAGTATTCAAAAAAGGCTCTTTCTCTTGAAGGCTATCACCCATATTATCTGTACAGACAGAAAAATATTTTGGGCAACCTTTGAAAACATAGGCTATTCAAAGCCGAAAAAGAATGCACTTACAATATTATGATAATGGAGGAGTTGTCAAGCATTATTTCCCTCGGCTGCGGAGGGGTTACAAAAATTGTAAATCGCAGATATGACAGTATTGACAGGATTTTTAACGTAAAAGAAGCCAAGGATTATATACTGCGCATAGACGAAATGTGCAAAAGAAAAGACGGAATTGAGGCATTGGTTAAAAAATAGTTTGGAAACTATTAAAAAAAATTTAATAATTGTATTGACATTTTCGCTGAAAAATAGTATTCTATTAGTATAATTTATTTAAAAAGCTTGTTTTAAAGTCCGAAAAAACGATTTTGGTTTGATGTGACGGAAAAGGAGAGGTTATATGTTTTCTAAAGACGTACTTGTTTGTAATCAGGTTGGCTTGCATGCGCGCCCTGTTACGTTCTTTATTCAGAAGGCTAACGAGTTTAAATCCAGTATTTGGGTTGAGAAGGACGAAAGACGCGTTAACGCAAAAAGCTTGCTTGGCGTTTTATCTTTGGGTATTACGAGAGGAACAAGTATCAATATAATTGCGGACGGTCCCGATGAGGAACAGTCTGTAAGCGCTCTTGTAGAGCTTGTTTCTTCAAATTTTGCCGAATAAACTTTAAATCCGAATAGCTTTGTGCATACTATATGTGCAAAGCTTTTTTTAGTACTGGGGAGTTTGCCATGCTTGAAGAACAAATCAAAAATCTGCCGGTAAATCCCGGCGTTTATATTATGTATAACAGCGAGGACACCGTAATTTACGTGGGCAAGGCGAAAAATCTGAAAAACCGTGTCACTCAGTATTTCAGGGAAAAATTCCTCCCATACCGCAAAGGTGCGCGCCATGGTTTCAAACATTGTCCGTTTTGAATATATAATTACAAAAACGGAGTTTGAGGCTTTGACTCTCGAATGTAATCTTATAAAGCAGTATATGCCCAAATATAATATTCTGTTAAAGGACGATAAGGCGCACCCGTACATTAAGGTTACGCTTGACGAAAAAATTTCCGCGGATAATGCTGTGCCGCCGGGTGCTGCCGACGGTGCGCGGTATTTCGGTCCGTATCAGAGTTCCAATGTTATATACGGTATTATTGACGCTTTTAAGAAATATTTTTAAAATACGCTCATGTTCCGGAAGGCTTAATACCGCAAATACAAGACCGTGCCTTAATTATCAGATATAGGCAAGTGCAGCGCACCGTGCTGCGGCGCAGTGACGGGAGCAGCAGTACCGTGAAACCGTTAATAAAGCCATACTGTTTCTGGAAGGCAAGGATAATTCGGTTATTTCGGAAATTGAAAACGAGATGAACGAAGCGGCGCAAAACCTTGAGTTTGAAAAAGCGGCAATGCTCCGCGACAGGTTAAATTCCGTAAAGAGCATAAGGGGAAAAGCAGACGGCGATAAACGTAAATCTTGAAAATGCCGATATTATTGCCACGCTGACAGAAGCGGAAATACAGTATGTATACAGCTCTTTTTCTTAAGAAACGGTAAAATTATAGGGCGCCAGCACAGATTTATAAAAAGACGACAGCGACACCGGAGTTATTCTGGGCGAATTTGTAAAGCAGTATTACGCTTTGCAGACCGCCATACCGAATCATCATATATATATCCAGCTTGAAATCGATGATATGGAGCTTATTTCCGGCTGGCTTACCTCAAAAGGTCGGACGAAAAGTTAACGTAACCGTTCCGAAACGCGGCGATAAGTTGAAATATATTAAAATGGCGGAAAAAATGCAAGGGAGGAGCTTAAATTAAAGCTTTTGTCCGATGACAGAAATTCCGCAAAGCTTACCGATATTATGTTTGAAATAAAAAGACCTTCTGTGCCTCGAAAACGTGCCGGAAAGAATAGAACTTTACGATATTTCAAATATTTCGGGCAGCGATAACGTTGGCGTGTGCGTGGTATACGAAAACGGCAAGCCTAAAAAAGCGATTACCGAAAATTTAACATTCGCTCCGTTATCGGGCAGGATGATTACATGAGCATGCGTGAGGTCCTGTACCGGAGAATTTCAAACGGTTTAAACGGAGAAAAGAACTTTGTGCCGCTGCCCGATCTGATACTTCTTGACGGCGGTGCGGGGCATTTAAAGCGCGGTAAGCGAAGTTATGGACTTTTAAAGGCTGATATACCGGTTTTCGGCGCGGTCAAGGACGACAGGCACAGAACGCGCGGACTTATCGGGAGTGACGGAGAGGTTGCACTCAATCCTTCCGGAAGTGTGTGTACAAGCTTTTGTATGAAATGCAGGAGGAGGTTCACCGCTTTGCGATAACTTTCCACAGAAAAAAACGCAGCAAATCAATGATTAAGTCCGAACTTTCCGAGATAAAAGGGTCGGTCCGAAAAAACAGGCGCTGCTCCTTAAGCACTTTAAAACTTTAAAGGCTATAAAGAATGCCGATTTGGAAACGCTTGAATCGGTAAAGGGCTGGACAGGCAGACCGCAAAAAGCCGTTTTGACAAATTTCACGTATGATATACCGCGTTGTACGCAACACAAATAATTACTATATTCGGCGTCATTTTGCCTGAAATTGCCTTGTTGTTTGATTTTTATAAAAAATATTTATAAATTTTATATAAAAAAACTTTGAAAAAATTTCTAAACCACTTGATTTAATCTGAAATATGTGATAAAATAAGTAAAAAATAATATGGAATAGGATGATTGGAATGAAATTAAAAATTGCTTCGCTGATTATGGTTGTCATTTTTGTTTTGTCCTCATTTACTGCTGTATTTGCAGATAGCTCTTGGACAGTTGAAGAAACAATTGACTACCTTTACAATGACGGTAATTTTGCCGATGCCCCCGTTAGAATTGTTGCTATCGGTATTGACTCGCTTTTGTATCAATATGAGCTTAAGGAAAACGCTCCTTCAACAGGAGATTATCTTTTCCAGAATGCTTCAGGTGAGTATTTCGCAAGAAAAGACGGCGATGTTGCTAATGTAAGCAAATCTGACGTTATCAGCTTCTTTGAAGATGTTAAGGCTGAAATGCAGGCACTTAACGAAGATGAGAAAATAACACAGAGCAATCTTAACGACAAGACTCTTGCAGCATTGCAGAAGGCTGTTTCATTGCAGTCAAACGGTGTAAAGAGCGCTCTTATCACTCTTTTGCAAACGGTCTGAATGTTGAAACAGAGCTTAAGAAAATTGCTGATTCTTCTACATACCAAAGGTTTACAATTCACTTGTTTTTGATACGGACAAGGATATCTGGGATTTAATTGACGATAACGCTCCCCGTCCTTCAAAACCTTCAAGCGGCGGAAGTTCAGGCAGACGTACAAACTCAAACACAAAGCCTGCTGGAACATTTAACGGTGAAACAACATCACCTGCTTTGTACAATGATATAGCTGCAGACCACTGGGCATACGAGTATGTTGAAAAGCTTTCAAAGGCCGGCGTTGTTAACGGCACAGGCAATCAGAAGTTTGAGCCCGACGCTGACGTAACACGTGCTGCATTTGTAAAGATGCTTTGCTGTTACAATCGGTGCACAGGTTAGCGCAACACCTTCAAAGTTTGTCGATGTTGAGTATTCCGCATGGTACAATCCTTATGTAGCATGGGGTGTTGAGAACGGTATAATCAACGGCTACAGCGATACAGAATTCGGTCCCGAAGATTCAATCACACGTGAACAGATGGCTGCTATGGTTTTGAGATTTGCCGAGAAGTTCAATGTAACGTTGCCTGCAAACACAGCAAAAGCTGCTTTTGCTGATGACGCTGCAATCAGCGCATACGCATATGACGCTGTATACGCAATGCAGACCGCAGGTCTTATAAACGGTGACGAAAACAATGCGTTTAAGCCTGCTGCAAATGCAACACGTGCTGAAACTGCAAAAGTTGTTTCACTGGTTTTTATGACATGGTAAAATAATTTTAAATATAAAAAACTCCGCTGATTTATCAGCGGAGTTTTTTCGTTAAGCGGTGTTATTTTTATTTTTTCGATTTCTGCCAGAATATCGGCTTTTTTGAATGTACGCCTATAAGCTGACCGGCAATTTCGCCGTTTTTAAAAAACATAAGTGTGGGTATGCTCATAACATTGTACCTCAGTGCAAGCTCGCCTTCGTCGTCAATATTAATTTTGCATACCTTTTATATCGGGAACTTCGCTTTCAATCTGCTCCACTACCGGCGACAGCATTTTGCACGGGCCGCAAAAAGTCAACCATTACCGGTTTTTCGCTTTTTAATACCTCTGATTCAAAATTTGTTTTTGTAATAGTCATAAATAGTCACCTCAATCAATATTTTTTATATATTATTTTATATTATACTGCATTTTTTCAAAAGTCTATTGATTTTATTAAATATCTGGTATAATATATAATTATATATTGTTTTTTGTGTTTTGGTTTACATAATTTATATGAAGGACGGCGCAGATGACACGTTTGGCAGATACAATTAAACGCTATGATTTTATTTCCATGGCATGCGTTTTCGCCTTTATTTACAATAGGGCTTATTTTTTGTGTACAGCGCGGCAAAGACTTTGGACGCAAGCGTTAAATACGGCGGTACAGTTTGTTGCAATGGTTATGGGAATAGTTTTGATATATTTAATTTCTCTTATGGACTATGACGATATACTTTCCTTTTGGAAATATATAACCGGTGCGTGCGTGTTTGTGCTTTTGCTTGTTCTTGTTATCGGGCAGGGCAAGGAAAGCACCGGTACAAAGGGCTGGATACGGTTCGGCGGCATCGGTATACAGCCGGCGGAACTTGTTAAAATCGGCTTTATAATTACCCTTTCAAAGCACCTTGAATATGTGGGCGACGATATTAATTACATTAAAAATGTACTGCTGCTGCTTGCACATCTTGCGGTTCCCGTTTTTCTTGTTATGCTTCAGCCTGATTTCGGAACGGCGATGGTGTTTATTTTTATATTTGTCGTAATGCTTTTGTAAGCGGAATCGACAGGCGGTATATTATAGCGGCTCTTGCCTCGTTGCGGTTTTGGCGGTTGTTGCATGGAAGTTTGTTTTAAATTCTATAAAAAACAGCGTTTTTATGCTTTTTCTATCCTGAAGCTGCGCCCACAACTACGGTTATCATGTAATGCAAAGTAAAAATTGCCATAGGCTCCGGCGGATTTTCCGGAAAAGGGCTGTTTCACGGTATTCAGACCCAGCTGCATACTTCCCACACGGATTTCATATTTTCCGTAATCGGTGAGGAGGGCGGATTTGTGATTTCCGTGCTTGTGGTTCTGCTTATGCTTACGCTTATCATACGCACCGTCGTTATAGCCAAAAAATGCACGCAGTGACGGAGGAAGCATGATTTGCATAGGAATTGCCGCTATGTGGCTGTTTCACTTTCTTGAAAACATAGGCATGACCGTGGGACTTATGCCTGTTACGGGCATACCGCTGCCGTTTGTGAGTTACGGCGGTTCGTCACTTCTTACCAATTTCATTGCCCTCAGGCTGGTGCAAAATAAACCGTATATGCGAAAAAAAATCAATAACGTTTTTTTAAAAAACTTGTCATATGGATAATAATGTGTTATAATAGCTTTATTGGTGTGAATTTTCATGTAATATCTGCTGATTAAATGAAAGGAATGAACATATAATGAAAGAACAGTTGGAAAACATAAAAAATTCAGCTGCGCAGGAATTAAGCGGTGTTAACTCAAAAGAACAGCTTGAAGCGTTTCGGGTACGCTTTTGGGCAAAAAAGGACTTTTTGACAGACGTGCTTAAGGGAATGGGCAAGCTGTCCGCGGAGGAGCGCCGGTAATCGGTCAGATTGCCAATGAGGTGCGCGGTTTTATCGAAGGTGAAATTTCCGCATTGCAGGAAAAAAATACACCGTGAGGAGCTTGAAAGAAAGCTTGCCGCCGAAACAATCGATGTAACAATGCCCGGCAAGACATTTGAAAAGCGGACGTCCTCATCCTCTTACAATAGTGCTTGACCAACTGAAAAATATATTTTTGGGTATGGGATTCAGCATTGCTGAAGGTCCGAAATTGAGCTTGATTACTACAATTTTGAGGCACTTAATCTGCCGAAGGACCACCCGGCACGT
>VOFC01004033.1_pt1 | contig 26967 bp, 45 predicted proteins | sample 5384161 | NCBI WGS metagenome assembly VOFC01 (sample SAMN12384722, study PRJNA508395) | human gut metagenome | isolation source: healthy gut B | host: Homo sapiens | reverse complement strand
ATTGCTTCATCACAACTTTCAAGGAGGACAGCAACAACGTATTGGTTTAGTAGGGCTATAGCAGAAAAACCAGAAGTTATCTTGTTAGATGAACCAACATCAGGCCAGCGATCCAGGAACTACTATGTTAGTCTTATAGTCGAATCCTTAAAAAAACCAAGAGAGGTTTCATCTCATCGATGAGGACAGAGCGGTTTGCCATCGATGTATTTTATTTTCACCTGTTTTAGGGTCGAAATAGTAGGTATAGTTATCGACTGTGACGAAGCGTCCTAGGACTTGTTTGCCTTCAGCGTCGAAGTAGAGGACCTTGCCATCAACTTCTTGGAAGCCGGTCACTTTTTTCACCTTTTGTCATTGTAATAGTAGTTGTCACCTTTATCGTAGACAATGCGATTGCGATAAGCAGGTTCACCCTTGCGGTCAGCAACTACACCATTGTCATCAGCATTATAGGCTCTGTCTCCGATGACAAAAACGTCCTGTTTCAAGGTTTCCACTATCTCGGAAGAAGTAGTCCTTGCCATCGATGGTTTGCCAACCTGTCAGAGCAGCTCCGTCGTTGCCATAGTAGCGTGTTGGGTAGTATGGGAAGCGTGGAGAACCTTCGTAGTTGTATGATTTTGAAAAAGGCGTTACGAGTCATGATACCAGTCAATTGGTCAAATTGGTATGTTTTACCATTGATTGTGACCTCTGTGCCTTTGGCTTGACGGCCCATCTTCATAGAAATAGTAAGTGACGCCATCAAAGGTCTTCAAGCCAGTGACTTTTGACCATTTTCATAGAGATAACTTGTGCCGCTACGATCCGTCTGCAATTGGTCAAAGTGGATGGCTTTTTTTTGCCGCATCAATACCCTTGGCATCAAAAAATTAAAGGTTACACCGCGATAAGTAAGGGCCTTGTTAGTTGTTGCAATGGCAACGTTTGGTCACTTTTTGGCCATTTGGTGCTGTGAAGGTCATAGGTGTTGAGTCGAAATGGTAGAGGTGCCCATTAAGAATGTCCCATTGGTCAATAAGTTGACCATTGTGATTGTCGGACACTGCTATATTTAGATCCAAGAATCTTACCATCATATTGATAAGGACCTTCTTTGATTTTACCATCGGCATCTGTGATATAGACGTCTTTAAGTTCATAATCATTTTCACCAGTACGCTTGAACTCAGGATAGAGACCGTTTGTCAAAGAGTTTTCCATCTGGGCTAAAGAGTTGAGAGTTGATAACTCCTGTGTAGAGACTTCCTTTAGGCGTGTCGTCATCAGAATAGTCGCTACCATAATAACGGTTGCCATCAACTTCAAACCAACCTGTCTTGAAGGCACCATCATTGCCTGCGTAGTAGATGTTTTCAGAGAAAGTCACCGTAATGGTCAGTGGATGTATCATGATAGAAGGCGTTGCGTAGGACAGCACCGGTGTCTTTGTTGGCGAAGTAGTGTTTATCACCTATGGTGAAAAGCATTCCTCGGACTTGTTGGCCCTTATCGTTAAAGTAGAAGAGGTCCTTGTTAATAGTTTGTAAACCAGTGACCTTTTTACCATTAGCATCATAGTAGTACCATTCTTGATCGCTACCTTGAACAAATTGGTTTCGATTTGAGGTTTGAGCAGTTTTAAGAGTCGCCACACCATTGCTATCAAAGTTATAGACCGTACCGTTTAAGGTAAGTGAGCGATGAACCCACTTGTCACCTGTATTTGGATCGAAGTAGTAGGTTTTGCCGTCAATAGTAACCAGTTGTCCCTTGGCTTGGACACCATATTCGTGGAAATAAAGGTTCTGTCCGTTAATGGTTTGGAAACCAGACACGGCTTTACCATCAGCTCCGAGTAGTACCAAGAGTTATCTCTATTAATGAATTGGTTGGTTACTGGATTCCCATTGTCTTTGTCGAAATAGTAGATATCGTTATCGTAGTAAAGGAAGTCCCCTTTGACTTGTTGACCACTATCATTGAAGTAGTGAAGGCTACCATCTACCGTTTGAAAGCCATGAAGCGCTTTACCGTCTTTACCAAAGTAATACCAATTCCCTTGTCGTCAGAAACATAACGATTGGTTACCATAATACCAGTCTTAGGATCAAAAGTAATACTGTTGTCCGTTCAGGTTTTGAACGCTTGTCTTGTAGTCAGCTTGGCTACGGTCTAGGAATTCGGTGCGGAAACCAAATGGGGCTGAGAAGCCTTTAGTTGCCTTGTAATTGTCAGTAGTACCAGTTGCCCGACTTATCTGAGACAAAGACAAAATCAGGTTGATTACCAGTAGCATCAAAGTAGTAAAGATTGCCATTTTCAGTGATGAAGTCATCTTTTACCATCTTGCCATCTTTGTCGAAGTAGTAAAAGCCAAAGTATTTATGGTTTACGTAATCAAGATACTTGGCGACCTGTTACGCGACGTCCATTGTCTTTATCGAAATAGTAGCTATCACCATTAATAGTGACGATTTCGTTTTTAGCTTTGTCGACCATCTTCGTGGAAGTAGAGGTTAAAGCCATCGATGTTCTGAGCACCAGTGACGGGTTTGCCATCTTTGCCGAGGTAATACCAGTTGTGGTTGTTGTCTTCAATAAACTGGTTGCGTTTGTTCGTTTCAGGTAGAACTGCTGTCAAACGACCTTGGGCATCAGCATTGTAGGCTTGACCATCGATGTTGATAGAGGTATTGGTTACCTTACGTCCATTGGCTTTGTCATAGTAGTAAGATTGTCCATTTTCAGTGATAATCTCACCCTTGGCTTGCTTGCCATCCTCGTGGAAATAAAGGTCGAAATGGTCAACGTTTTGGGCACCTGTCAGATTTTTCCCGTCTTTAAGGTAGTACCAGTTGCCCTCAGCATCGCTCTTGAATTGACCGCCAGAAACGACAGCAGTTTCAACAGATTCCGGTGCTTGGCTATTCGTCAGTAGCTGTGTTAGCTATTTCTGAAGTTGAAGTAGCAGTTCTCGTTTCGCCACTAGACAAATTGTAAGTGCTGCTTGCTTGGTCTTCTTTAAGGACTGGCTGCTTTTCAGTTGTGACAGTAGCAGTTGTATCACTTGCCTTATTGGTTGCGACTTGATCAGCTTTTGTCGTAGCTACAGTTGTTTCTGTGACGACAAGATCAGGATCCTGATTGACGCTTTCAGGTGTGCTAGCTGAGGTAACTTGATTTGTAGCTTGCTCGTCGGCAGAGACACTAACGCCAATCAATGAGGCACCAAGTGCCAAACCAGACACGGCAATGGTAACCCATTGTTTTTTCACTTTATGAAGTTTAAAATGAACTTTATTTTTCCATAAAAGTTCCCCTTTTCCTTTTAATGACCCCATTCTAACATCTTTCATTAGAAGAATCAAACGCATTCATAAGATTTTCATGTTTTTTTCTAAAAATTGAAAATTCTTTCGAGATAAGGATTTTAGAAACAAAATGAATGCTAAAGAACCATTTAGCAAGCTCCTTTTGATAGAGATGTATGTAAAATTAAAAAGCAAGCACTAGGAGTCCTTATTTTTGGCATAGCATTCACCAATAAAAGTATAAAAATACAGAAAGAGGTCCATTTAGACCAAGAAATATGGTATAATAGTTTCGGTATTTCGCAAAAATGGAGTATAAAAATGAGTATTTTTTCGTAAAAAGGATGTTGGTCTCGCTCAGACTGAGATGAAACGACATCTGACCCTTAGGGATGTAGTCCTTCTGGGAATCGGTGCCATGGTCGGGACCGGTATCTTTACCATTACTGGTACCGCGGCATCGACTCTAGCTGGTCCCTGCCCTGATTATTTCGGTCTTGATTTCAGCCGTGTGTGTTGGTATGTCAGCGATTTTCTTTGCTGAGTTTGCCTCACGTTACCCATCAGCCGGTGGTGTCTATGGTTACCTCTATGCTGTCTGGGGTGAGTATCCTGCCTGGATGGGTGGCTGGTTGACCATGATTGTCTTTATGAATGCCGTATCCAGTGTTGCCTCTGGTTGGGGTGCCTATCTCAAGGGGCTACTGGCTAGCTTTTGGTCTTAAGTTACCTCAAGCCATCAGTGGGCCTTTTAATCCCAGTCAAGGTACTTACATTGATCTTTTGCCAGTCTTGGTCTTGGTCTTGGTGACAGCTCTTCTTCTCATGAATTCTAAGCAGGCTTTACGTTTGAACTCCCTATTGGTAGTGCTCAAGTTTTCAGCCTTGGCGGTCTTTATCTTGGTTGGCCTCTTCCATTTGAATCCTAACAACTGGGCAGATTTTGCACCATTTGGCTTTGGTCAGATTTTATGGGGGAAAAACTGGTATTATGGCAGGTGCCTCTCTTATGTTCTTTGGTTTTCTTGGTTTCGAGTCTATCTCTATGACGGTAGACGAGATTAAAAGAGCCGCAAAGAACGTTCCTCGAGGTATCGTTCTTTGCCTTGATTATCGTGGCTTCACTTTATGCAGTGGTTTCGCTAATCTTGACAGGAGTGGTTCACTATACCAAGTTGAATGTTGATGATGCCGTGGCTTATGCTCTTCGCTATATCGGTATTTCTTGGGCAGCCAACTACGTCTCTGTCGTTGCTATTATGACCTTGATTACGGTATGTATTTCAATGGCCTATGCCCTTAGCCGTATGGTTTATAGCCTGGCGCGTGATGGTTTCCTTCCCCAAACCTTCCAAAAAAGGTTTCAAAGACTAATAAGGTTCCACATCATGCGACACTTTTGACAGGCGTTTTGTCAGCTATCTCAGCAGGTATCTTCTCCTTTGGGGCCAACATGGCATCATTGGTTAACATTGCGACCTTGGCTTATTGGTCCTCTTGGCTATTGCTCTCATTATTCTTCGTAAGGACAAGGGCTTGCCACAGAAGGACGAGTTCAAGGTTCCATTTGTTCCGGTCTTGCCTATTATTTCAATTATCGTCTGCCTCTCCTTTATGAGTCAGTACAGTTGGCAGACATGGTTAGCCTTTGGTTTGGCAGTGCTAATCGGTTCAGTTATCTATGCCTTTACGGTTACAAACATTATCTATGATGAAAACCTGGCCTTTTTTTTGATATAATGGAAGGAGAGTAGAAGCAGGAGTAGATTTTATGATATCAGACCACAAGCCTATAAAATTTTAAATCAGATCGGAGATAAGATTGATGCCCCGGGCCTTTGGCGTGGAAGCAGATTATTTGGCAGAACTCGTATTGATGGGGCAAAAGACAGCAACCAGTTCAGCTTTTGACTTGTATGCAGTGGGGGAATGAACCATTGCCCAAGGAAAATGAAATTCTTGATAGTAAGAATGCTATTTGTATTATTGAAACGACTAAAGTTGAGGTCATCCCATTTAAAGAGGTTTCTAAAGACCATGCCTACAAGGAAGGTGAAGGAGACCGTGGGCTAACCTATTGGCAAGGATTCATGAGGATCTCTTTAGCAATTGGTTGCATGAGGTTGGATTACATTTTAGTCAGGACAGTCTAGTTGTGTTGTAGAAGAATTTAGAGTAGTTTATCCTATAGATTAAAAGTTCCCAATATCTTGGGGACTTTTTTACTTTAAGGAAAGATTAACCTTTTTTAAGTCTTGTCTTAGGTTGCTCGTGTTTAATAGAGTCATCATAAAAGTAAAGTAAGAGGTCTAAGATATGACATACAAACATAGCAAACAAACACAAGAACGTTATGCCATTAAGAAATCATCAAAATGGAAAACAGCAGGTTCAGTCCTGGTAGCAAGCTTAATCTTTGGTAGCTCAGTTGTCTTAAATGACAGCAAGGTTTCAGCAGACAGAGACAAACACTGAATCAACACTCTCAACGGTTTCAACAGGTGAAACCACTGCTGATTTAATTGAAGAAAGTACTCAGACCGACAATACATCAGAAACTACTGAAACAAGCACAAAATCGGCTACAAGTACTTCAACTGCGGCTTCAACTTCAGACACTGATTCGTCATCAACAAGTACAATAAGTACAACAAGTACACAGAGGACACGGCTGCTAAGCATCAACAAGCAGTGAAACATCTGATCATTCAAGTACTTCCGGCAACTCCAGAAGCAAGTTCTTCTGAAACTGCTGAAAGCACAACTAGTGAAACCTCGGCATCTGAAACAAACAATGCAGACGAAAACACTAGCTCTAATACAAGCTCAAGCACCACTGAAGCCACTGCATCTGAAACAGCTTCAGTGTTAACCAACAGCGCCTCAGATTCAGCTACTGAAACGACGACAACTGAGTCTGAAGATAGTGATTCAGAAAGCTCAACGACAACGATTACTTTCAATGGAACAACCGTGGTAACAAGTGATAGCGGTACTGTCACAGTTGATGGAACGACAATTACCATCAATCAAGCAGGATCATACACTTTGACCGGAAATGGTTCAAGCTATACCATTATTGTGTCAGGTAGCGTGACAGATCCAGTTACAATCTACTTGGATGGTGTGACCTTAACGGATTCGTCTATTACTTCCAATCTTCAGCAGAATTGACTGTTAATGTCCTTTCAGACAGTTCTATTTCTTCAACGTCTGCTAATGCGATTGAAGCCGCTGGTGCCTTTAACAATCACGAGTGGTACTGGAAGCACTTACCCTTTCAAGTACTGAAAAGCACGCCATCAAGGCTGATAGTGTGACTGTTGATTCAGTAACGCTTGATTTGACGTCAGAGGCTAAAGATGGTATCAATGCGACGACAGCTGTAACTATTAAAAATGCCACAGTCAACATCACAGCAACTGATGACGGTATTCAGGTCGAAGACGAAACAGATGTGAACAGTGGTGATTTGACGATTACCGACTCAACGGTAACCATTAATGCAACTGATAAAGGTATCACGGTTACAGATGAATTGACTGTCGAAGGCAATTCTAAAGTAACAGTTGTAGCAGGTGACGAAGGCCTTGAAGGGCGTTATATCAATTTGACAGGTGGAACCGTTGATATCACTGCTGGTGATGATGGTATTAACGCCACTGAGTGGACGACCAAGGACAGCGCTGATACTTCAAGCTTAACCAATTCGACTTCTGACTTTGGAAAATGAAGTGGGCATCAATATTGACGGTGCAACGGTAACTATCTTGGCAGATGGTGATGGTATCGACAGTAACGGCAATGTGACAGTGAAAAGTGGTTCTCTCTACGTCGCTCAGACAAGTGCAGATAATGCCGCTATCGACTACGATGGAACAGGTATTATTTCAGGGCGGTACCGTATGGGCCATTGGTAAACCAAGGAAATGGCTCAGGCCTTTACAACAGGTTCAAGCCAGTCTTATATCATGGCCAACATCTCTGGTAGTGCTGGAGATACCATCACAGTTACAGATAGTTCTGGAAATGTTGTAGCGACCACAACAGCAACAACTTCATTTGGAAATGTGGTCTTTAGTACCGAGAGTCTAACTTCGGGTGAAACCCTATACCATCACGACCTCAAGTGGTTCAAGTGTGACTGCAACAGCTACTGAAGAAGGCACAAACAACGGTCCTGGTGCTGGTGGAATGGGTGGCTTCCCCAGGCGGTGGCTTTGGCAATACCTCAATGACTGATAATTTCGGAGGCTATGGCGGACCGACTAGCTATGGTGGTAGCTCTACCAATACCGGAAGCGTTAACACACCTTGGGGGCAATCAGATTCGACAAGTTCTGAAAATACAACAAGCACAAGTAGTACGACTTCAACAAGTCAGACGTCTAATACAGGACGTCCAACTCCACCAAACTTTGCAAGTCAAACAAGTAACTCAACGTCTCCAAATGTGAGTAGCACAACTTCTACGACAGCAAGTAGCACAAGCCCATCAGCTCAAGGCTCATCAAGGACTAATGCTTCAGACCCTGAAGTAACATCATTGATGTCTGAAGTAGCAGTTGCAAATCAGTCAGCAGAAGTACAGCCCGCACAGGCAAGGACAGATAAGACAAGTAGCACCCAACAACAAAATCAAGAGACTGCTGAGAAGTTGAATAAGATCTCCTACTCAAAATCAAACTTCTGAAGCATCAAAAGGTCAGTCAGTCTTAAGTCAAAAGGAAAATGTTAGCTCAGTTGTACAAACTAATTTTGCTCAGAAACAACATACAAGCTCTAAGGCTAATCAGTCTGCTAAAGTTCACAAAGTAGCCAAGCAAACCAATCAACGTTACCAGATACTGGTGATGTGAGTAGCTTGGGATTAGGTGCATTAGGAGCTGTACTTATGACAACATCATTTGCACTTAAAGGAAGCAAGCATTCTCGTAAGTAATTTCAGTTTAGAAAACATATAAAAAGAAGTTCTCTTGCCAAATGGCTTGAAAAACCTTTTTTTGTCTTATTTTTAAAGCTATTTTAAGGCCTTCAACAGCACCTTCAATGCCTTCTTTAACATCTTCGAGACCGTCTTTTGCTTTTGCTACAACTTTTCAACAGCACCTTCAATTTCAGTCTTTTTTTGTCGCCAGTCAGTTTACCAGCACCACTCTTTTAAGAGCACCTTTTTAGCTTGATTCAAATTTTATCTTCGATTCCCATGATAGAACCTCCTTTTTATGATGAGACCATTGTAGACAATATTAAACGGTAATGCAAGTATTTTGTTTAATAAGTGACAACATTAATCTTTCCTTTTTATCATATTCAGCGATGAAGATATCTGAAATGTTGTCATATCCCATTTTTTGAAGCTCTTTCATTTAACCAATCCTCCGTTTTACCAATAGTATCAAGAATTTCTGTTTGAATGACCCCATCAGTAACGATTGGGTATTTCGGATTTTCATCACCCGCACGAACCACAATCAATTGGCCGTTCTGTTCAATAACTGCACGTTTAACCTCTTTAAGTTGAAAAATTCCTTTGGGAACGTAATTTTTAAAGCGACATCAGAGGCTGAAAGTCCTTTAGAGCGACAAGCTTCAGGATCTAGTTGACCATGTTTGATGATGACAGTTGGTTTACCGTCAATCAAATGTTTGATAAAGAGAATATTGGTAATTAGCCATTTTAGAAGTAAAATCAAAATCGTCCAAATAATCAAAATCACGATATATTGAGGATTGAAACGGTACTACTATAAATTGTACCACCGAGGATTGCACCAAGAACAAAGTTCTGTACTTGGTCAGTAGCTGAGCTAGGTGCTAGGTTTCCTTTACCTGTTAAATTGATAACAAAGACGAGTGAAATAAGCCCCAAAGCTAGTTTAATTGCAACAGTAAGATAAAAGATGTCATTTTTTAACCTCCACGAGTTCAACATCAGACTTGTAAAGTTTTATTTGTTCTAGCAAGTAGCTGTCAGGTTCTGAACCTGAGATGGCACGATAGTACTTGTTTCCAACTTTGAGGATAGCGCCATCTGTAGTAGTAGAAGTATTGACATAAACCTTGCTCTTATCAACGTCAAGATTTTTAGACACAACCTCGATAAAGTGAAGAGATGCTCTAAATTGGTCGTTGTTAGATTGATTGCTTTGGAAATTACTGATAGCAATTAGAACCACGGCAACTAAGGTTAAAATAGAAATAATAGAGAGTTCACGAAACTTAGTATCATGGCGTTCTTTGAAGGCTTTTAAAAGCAAATACACCGGTCACTAAAATAAGTCCTGCAGTAATGGCAACCATAACCCAGTTTTGTTGGCTAATCTGACTTAGCACATAGTCGTAGGAATAGAATTTCATTGAGAGATTTCCTTTCATAATATCAATAACATTATAGGTTAAAAAGTCTTTAAATTCAATCAATCTATCCGAAAAATGAAGGAATGAGTAGGATTCTTAAAGGAAATTTGCTATTGAAATGACTTGCAGCCATTAAGCCAAAATCTTATGATTTCTTTAAGGACTCTGTTGATATTTTCACAAATTATGCTTATAATTGAGGTAATTACTCGTCAAAGTCTGTTTGTGATTTGCTGATGATGGAGTTACTGGCTATAGGTGATTTTTTGAACATCCGCTTTAAAGTAACTGATTCATTTATCATGATGTGAGTAATCATCTATGTTAAGACATAGATTTTGAGTCTATTCATTCTTATATAAGGAGTTTTTATGTCTGAACCATTATTTTTACAATCTGTTATGCAGGAGAAGATTTGGGGTGGCACGCATTTGCGTGATGTCTTTGGCTACGACATTCCAAGCGACCATGTTGGAGAGTACTGGGCTATTTCCGCTCACCCAAATGGTTGTTTCTACTATCAAAAATGGTCGCTATGCCGGTCAAACTTTAGATGCCCTTTATGCAGAGCATCGTGAATTGTTTGGAAATCGTCAGGAACCTGTTTTTCCACTTTTTAACTAAGATTTTGGATGCCAATGATTGGCTTTCAGTTCAGGTTCATCCAGATGATGCTTATGGACTTGAACATGAAGGTGAACTTGGTAAAACAGAGTGTTGGTATATCATTGCTGCTGAACCAGGTGCTGAAATTATTTATGGCCACAATGCCAAATCAAAAGAAAGAACTGCGTCAAGCAAATTGAAAGTAAGGATTGGGAAAATCTTTTGACCAAGGTTCCAGTTAAAGCAGGTGATTTCTTCTATGTGCCAAGTGGTACCATGCATGCTATTGGTGCAGGTATCATGGTTCTTGAAACCCAACAGTCAAGTGATACAACCTACCGTGTTTATGATTTTGACCATGGAGATGATCAAAGGTAACCTGCGTGGCTCCATCTGGAAAAATCTATCGATGTCCTAAATATTGGTGAACCTGCCAACAGTCGCCCAGTCACAACAAAAGTAGATGACCTCAAATCAACGCTTTTAGTAGCAAGTGATTTCTTCGCCGTTTATAAATGGGAGATTTCAGGTAAGGCTTATTTTGAAAAGACTGCAGATTACAGTTTGTTTAGTGTACTTGACGGTCAAAGGAAGTCTCCCTTTGTTGATGGTCAAGAATATCCAATTGCAAAAAGGAAGCCACTTCATTCTACCAAGCGATGTTCAAGCTTGGGAAATTCAAGGAGAAACTTGAATTGATTGTTAGTCATCCCATAATCAAAAATATCAAACTAGACGAGATAAGAATCTTGTCTAGTTTTTTTTCATCTACAAGGATACAGAAAATTTGCAATTTTAAAAACCTTTGTAATAAGTCTGAATAGCTTGAAGTTCCAAACTAATCATGTCATACTAAGTAAGTTGACTAAAATAGTAATAAACAAGTTATCTTTATTTGAGGCATGATGTCTTGTTTGTTTTAGATTGGAGTAAACTTATGTTAAAAAAAGGAGGCCTTACAGCTTTATTGTTGTTTGGTATGTTCTTTGGAGCCGGAAAATCTGACCTTTCCCCTCAGCTAGGCTTTGAATCTGGAGGTCATTTTGGCCAGCGATTGCAGGTTTTGTCCTATCTGGTATTGGAATTGCAATTCTAACGCTGGTTATCGGACTTTAAATCCTAAAGGGTTACATTCATGAGATTTCTCAAAAAATCTCGCCTAAGTTTGCCCTAGTCTATTTGGCAGTACTTTATCTGTCCATTGGTCCTTTCTTTTGCCATTCCTAGAACGGCTGCCACCGCCTTTCAATTGGCTTCTCGCCTTTGATTGGAAGTGGACATACTAGCCTTTGGCTCTTTGTCTTTACTGTAATCTACTTTGCTCTAGCACTTTGGATTGCCATGAACCCATCTAAAATTCTAGATAGTATTGGACGTATTTTAACACCTGTCTTTGCTATTATGATTGTTATGGTTATTGTGGCTGGAGCACTTAAATACGGTGGTCACAATCCTCAGGATGCAAGTCAAGCCTATCAGGCTTCTGCATTTGGTAAAGGATTCTTGGAAGGCTACAACACCTTGGATGCCTTGGCTTCTGTGGCCTTCAGTGTAGTAGCAGTAGTCACCCTCAACCAATTAGGCTTTAAATCTAAAAAAGAGTATATTTCTACTATTTGGGTCGTTGGTTTTGTAGTGACGCTTCTCTTTGGTGCTTTGTATTTGGGACTAGCCTTTTTTGGGCAATCATTTCCCACTCCAAGTGGCAGGCCTACCAAAAAGATGCCAATATTGGTGCTAGCGTCTTGTCACAAGCCACACAAGCTATCTTTGGACCAGCGGCTCAGATTTTCCTTAGCTATCATGGTGACAGTGACTTGTTTCACAACAACCGCAGGACTTATCGTTGCGACTGGGGAATTCTTCCACAAGGCATTTCCGAAAGTATCCTACAAGGCTTACGCCATTCTCTTTACCTTGATTGGGTTTGCGATTGCCAACTTGGGACTTAATAATATCATTGCTTTCTCAGTGCCAGTGCTTTTTGATTCTCTACCCACTCACCATCACGATTGTCATGATTGTGATTGCCAACAAGTTCGTGGCCTTGTCTAAACCAGGTATGCAAATTACAGTTGCTGTAGTCACTCTGATTGCCTTGCTCAGCGTGTAATTGGAAGCCAGTTTAAACTTGCAGGACTAAATGCCCTTATTAACTTCCTCCCATTGTCAGAGAGCATCATTACCATGGTTGATACCAGCCATCTTGTGTATCCTTTTGTCTCTCGTCTTACCAGATAAGATCAAGAGCGAAAGCTTTGAAATGGAATAAACATGAAATCCTATCACAAATGTGATGGGATTTTTTCTCCCCCAAGTCACCATAAGTGCGAAATCTTCTCAAAAGCGTTACACTTAAGGCGTGGAGATGAAAGTATCTATTGAAGGGAGTGTTAAAAAATGTCAAATCTAAATAATCATACGATTTATCTTGCTGGTGGCTGTTTCTGGGGTGTTGAGGAGTATTTTTCTCGCGTGCCTGGTGTGCTTGATACGGTTTCGGGTTATGCCAATGGTCGTAGTGAGACGACTCGTTATGAGCTCATCGGTCAGACTGGTCACGCTGAGACTGTTTCAGGTGACCTATGATGCTAGCAAAGGTGTCCTTGCGTGAGATTTTGCTACATTTCTTCCGTATCATCAATCCTCTGAGTAAAAACTAAACAGGGCAATGATGTGGGAACTCAGTACCGTACGGGTGTTTACTACACGGATGCAAATGATTTATCGATTATCGAGCAAGTTTTTCAAGAAATGACTGATCAATACGGTCAGCCTTTTGGCGGTTGAGTTGTTGCCTCTGAAGCACTTTTTATTCCTGCTGAGGATTACCATCAAGATTATCTCAAGAAAAATCCTAATGGCTACTGTCATATCAATGTCAATCAGGCAGCTAATCCTGTTATTGATGCTAATGCTTATCACAAGCCAAATCGGGAGGAGCTTAAGGAAAGTTTGAGTCCAGAAGCCTACGCTGTGACTCAGGAGAATGGAACAGGAACAGGCCTTTTTACGAGTCCGGCTTTGGAATCAGTTTGAGCCTGGGATTTATGTTGATGTGGCGACTGGTGAGCCACTCTTTTCGTCCAAGGACAAGTTTGATTCGGCCTGTGGTTGGCCAAAGTTTCTCTCGCCCTATAAGCCAGAGGTAGCCAACTATAAGGAAGATCATTCTCACAATATGGATCGTATTGAGGTCCGTAGTCGTGTGGGGAGATTCTCATCTTGGGCATGTCTTTCCAGATGGGCCAGAAGTGATAGAGGTGGTTTACGCTACTGTATCAATGGGGGTAGCAACGCGATTTGTTCCTAAAGCTGACATGGCAAAAGAGGCTATGCTTACTTGCTTGATCAAGTGGACTGATTAGTCATTTTAGATAGTTATTACTTAGTAAAAAAGCTAAAAGAGAGGTTGGTGCCCTTGGTTCTAACCTCTTTTTATGACAAAAGAAGCTGTGAGATGAAAGCCTTTTTAAATCTAACATGATATGTAACCTAACCATTCAGGATAAAAAGTGACCTTTCATTACATTTTTTACAATTTTATCCTATTTGTTTTACATATTATATAGAAAAATAGTACACTATGACAGTGAGAAATCTGACAGTTGTAAACATGTCGTTTACTTAGATTTTTTGCTAGTCTTGACGTCTGTAAACATTATTGTACTTTTTGTGTAATAATTAGTCTCCCCAACCTCCCAATATGATTTTATATGTCTTAACTTACCTAAACAAGACTAGCAAAAAATGTTAAAGTGATTCCTTGAAGGGATATGCAATGCTTGTTAGATTTTATGATAACATTCAGATAATACTAAGTCCTATTTTATTGTGCTAAACATTTATAAAGGAGAATTTTATGGAATCAATGAATAAACTAATCATATTAATAGCCATTTGTGTCTTGTGGTTCTGGTCTTTCTTTTACTTCCCTAAAACAGGGGAGAAAGTAGTTTATTTTTATCATTTCCTAGCTCTCTGTGGTTTAGTCATGATTTATAGTGCCTTAGTTGATCCATCTGGACTCTGTGATACCTTTTTCCAAAATTAAACATCTATGTTTTCATTAATTAATCCAGTTTGGTAATAGGTCAGGTAAATCTGAATTTAAAGTATCACTCATAAAAAGAAGCTTTCTGTAAATTGATAACAGTTTATCTGTTTTCAATATGCAGGAGGCTTCTTTCTGTATTATTGAGATTTGAGCATAGAAAAAGCAGTCTGACAAGACTGCTTTAGGGGATATCAAAGTTGTGATTCGTAACGTTTGACGATTCTATTTAAGCGCCATTGGTAACAGAGACCACTGACGATAAGGCTGGCAATCAGGCCAATCCAATAACTATAGGGGCCCAGCCCAGTGACTTTTTCAAGAAGGAAGCCAACTGGGAAGGTGATGCCCCAGTAGGTTAGGACACCGAGATAAAAAGGCACCTTGGTATCCTTGTAGCCACGCAGGATTCCTTGAAGCGGAGCCGCAAAGACATCTGCCACTTGGAAGAAGAGGCTATAGGTCATGAAAATGGCTGTCATTTTCAAAAATTCAGGCTCATGCCCATAAAGTTCAGCCAAATCATAGCGCAAGAAGTAGAGGAAAATCAAGGTAAAAAGATAGAAAAATCCTAGTGCTGTCAACCGTCCCAGCTTGCTTGTAGCTCTTGACCGCATCCATGCGTCTAGCCCCCAAATTCGTAGGAAATAATGATAGCCATGGCACTGGAAATGCTGAGAGGGAAGGCGTACATGAGATTTGAGAAATTCATAGCTGCCTGGTGACTGGCAATCACTAGGGACGGATATTTAGACATAACCAAACCAACACCTGAGAAGATAAAGCGACCTCCGCAAAGACCGTTCCACCAATAGGAAGACCCAGTTTAAGTGCGTCAAGTAGAGCTGTTTTATCAAGGGGTTGGACCTTTTCAATGTGGTAGGGCTTAACCTTTTTATGCTTTCTGATAACCGAAATGGAAATGAGGAGAAGGGCCCAATAAGCCATTGAAGTTCCAAGACCAGCCCCAGCTCCACCCAACTCTGGTAGACCAGCAATGCCATAGATGAGGAGGAAATTGAAGAAACCGTTGAGAGGTAGGAGCAAAAGCATGAGATACATGGAAAGGCGTGTGAGGCCAAGGGCATCAAGGAAGGAGCGAACCACGCTAAAGAGAAGAAGGGGATAATCCCAAGACTCAAAAAGCGTAAATAACCAAGGGCTACCTTTCTGACCAAAGGCTCCAAACCTAAATGATTCAAAACCAAGGGTGCCCCTAGAAAAACGAGGGCAAAAAAGGATAAGTGATAGGCCCAAAGCCATATAGAGAAATTGATAGAAATCAGGTGCTACTCGGTCCTTGCGACCTGCTCCTAGATGGTGTCCGATAATAGGAACTAGGGCAGAGACGATACCTGTTAAAAAGGTGAAAAAAGGACTCCATAAACTCGTTGCCATGGCTACCCCGCCAAGTGTAGGGCATCGTATTGACCAGTCATGGTAGTGTCCACAAAGGCTGCTGAGAAGTTGGCAAACTGATAAATCAGTATGGGCACAAAAATCTTGAAGAAAACAAGAAATCGCTCACGGAGAGAATGTGTTTCGTGCATTCTGTTTTCCTTTCTAAATTTTTTTCAAATTATAGACTTTATTGTACAACTGTTATCCAATAAAGTCTATAATTGACAGAAGGTTTGATCCCATTCTCTCAAATTATCGTCATCTCCCATAAAAAGCCAAGTAGTGGAGAATTTCTTTATGTATAGTCTTTCCCATATTCTTATCGATAAATTTATAAAAGGTATGCGGCTTTTAGTTCTTTAAGATAGAGTTTTTGTAACATGAAATAGTCTGGGAATTGAATAGTTTTTAGTTCGTTTATATAGTAGTCACTATCTTCTTGATTTCCGTAAAGAATGATTTGGAAAAATACAACGACTGATAACATCTAAAGTGATTCGATCTAAATTATTTCTAGGATTTTTACCGAGAATTGATAGAGTTCTTTAATGTAGATTGTTAGAGCATCTTCTGTGAAGATATCCTTTACCATATCCAGTAAATCAATATCAAGAAGTGTCCAAATATCAATCGAAAAGAAGTAGTTTTGAAGTTCTGTAGCAATATCTTGGTTAACCGGCTGGTTTTGAAGTTTTGAAACCTGACAGGTAATACAAAGACTAATCAGATAATCGCAATAATTAGTTTCTCTAAAATGCGAAATCTTTCTGCGACTTGCTTTAGTGCTTCAAAATCTAGATTATTAGAGGCTTGATTGTATTGATTAGCGAGTTTTATGTAGGTTTCGTCCACAAGATATTCTTGTCCGAAAAATTCATTATATTCGACTTTTTAGGTGTTTTTAAAAGTTTGAAAAGAGTATCATTTGAGTGATGTTTTGTTATTTTCAAAGTCTGAAATACTCGCTACAGATCCGGACACTTGAGCGAGTTCTCTGAATAGTGTATTTTCTCTGTTTCGAATCTGCTTAAATTTTTGACCTAGTTCCATATAAAAATTTCCTTATCAGATTTCTGAAATTTCAATAGTTGATACTATTAATAAACTAAAATAATAGTATCAAATGGAAGGAGGTAAAAGCAATGATTATTGAAAAAATAAATCAGTTGCTGTGTCACGATGATGGTTAAGTTTATTAAGTTACTTCCTAAGAAGGAAATGGTACTTTATATCATTTTTGCACTTCTTTATTCCTGTCAAGGAATTGTTATTCCTGTAATTATCCAGATGGCAGGTCATTTAGATAGCGGTAATAGTCAGGATTTAATAGTTTTTTTACATTTTCGGGCATTTCTCTTTGGGTGGCTATGTACGCTTTTATGTATATAGAAATATTCTGCTTCGTTCTATTATTAGGGCATTTAATGTAAGACTATCAGGGAATATTTTGAAGAATTATGCTGTCTTTCCTAAAAAGAACTCTGATTCTGAGCTTTGCTCACTCTTGACACAAGATCTTGGAATCGTAGACCAGGAGTTCCTTCAATCATTTCTTATCTCACCAGTGTGGGGTGCCTCTGTCCTAGTATCTGTTATTTATCTGCTCAAACAAAATCTTATTGTGGGTAGTCTTTTACTGTAGGTGCTTTTCTGATGATTTTGCCTCAGTTTATATTTAAGCGAAAATTAAAAGAATCGGGAGAATTACTAAGTAGCTCAAAAGAGAAGAATTTAAGAGCTATCACAGACTTTGGTAAGGGATTGAAACGATTATTTGCAATCAAGCAGAAAAAAGAAAATGTAAGGCAAACTCTCGTAACCCTTGGTGAGATGGAGAAGACACAATTTTAAAATATTATACACTTCAGAATTTAGTTATGTTTTGGACAGGACCTCTGAAAGCTATCGGCTTGATTGGACCGTTTGTGATTGGTCTTGTAATGAAACAAAATTCAATCACTACACTTATTGCTATGATGTCTGCATCAACATATCTTATTAACCCCTTACAACAAATTCTGGAGGCTATTGCAGAGTATTCAATCAAGTCAAGTGATAAAAGATAAATTATTGACATTTGGAAGTGAGACAGAAATTCCCTCAAAAGGGTATCACATACATACTTTAGAAGAAATTCAGTTAAAAAACGTCACTAAATCTTATGATAATCAAGAGATTTTTCGAGATGTTACGGTTACTTTTTCATTGTCTCAGCATAATCTTATAGTTGGTGATAGTGGTATTGGGAAAAACAACACTTTTTAGGTTAATATCAGGGCAAGATAAGGCATATAGTGGGGGAAATCATTTTTAAAAAAAGCATTGATGGAAGGGAGCTGACTCCAAATTTAGATAACATTGCAATTATTCATCAAAATCCCTATGTCTTTCATACAAGTGTGCGACATAATCTAACTCTTTATCAAGATTGTTCTGACTCATTGCTCATTTCAACACTGAAAAAGGTTGGACTATGGGAGGCTTGTTGTCACCAATTAGACTATGAATTAACTGGAGATAACTTTTCAGGTGGTCAAATCATAAAACTGGAGATTGCACGTGCTATTTTGAGAGGCAAGCAGGTTTTACTTGCGGATGAGATGATGGCTTCTTTAGATGCAGCAAGTTCAAAAGGAAATAAGAAATGTCTTGCAACAATTGCCTAATAGTATTATTGAAATTGCTCATCATTACAAACTGGAAGATTACGATGCTGTCTATAGAATTGAAAATAAGTCAATCGTAAGAATTAAATAACACGAGATACTTTCAGTAAAAAGTTAGACAGAGTAGTTGCTTAGTCTTTTCTTTCGATTTACAAACTTGAAGATTTTAATTTCAAATAAAACACCTAAGTCAAGCGACTCAGGTGTTCTTGTGTTATTTTTTTCTTTTTGTTATGGTTCAAAATAGCATTGAGGACGATGGCAAGCAAGCTTGCAACCACGATACCGTTTGAGAAGAACATTTGGAAAGCATTTGGTAAGCTGTTGAAGAGGTTGCTACCGTTAAGACCAACCCCTGCAGCGATTGATACTGCAGCAATCAAAAGTTGTGTTCGTTATTGGCGAAATCAACACGCGCCAAGATTTGCATCCCTTGGATAGAAACAAAACCGAACATGACAAGCATTGCACCACCAAGGACTGGGCTTGGGATGATTTGTGCCAAGGCACCAAACTTAGGAAGGAGTCCAAGAAGAACAAAAGGAAACCAGCGGCATAGTAGATTGGCAAGCGAGTCTTAATACCTGACAACTTCACAAGACCAACGTTTTGTGAAAAACCAGTGTATGGGAAGGTGTTGAAGAGTCCACCAAGGAGAACAGCCAAACCTTCAGCACGGTATCCGTTACGAGGCGAGTGCTATCGAGTGGTTCTTTGGTAATATCAGAGAGGGCCAAGTAAACCCCAGTTGATTCAACCATAGACACGGTAGCGATAATACATCATAATGATTGATGACAACTCAAACTTAGGTACCCAAAGTAGAATGGCGTTGGCACGTGGACAATAGGTGCCGCAGCTACTGGTGAAAGTCAACCAAGCCCATGCTTGCTGCGATAGCAGTACCGACAACCAAACCGATCAAGATTGAGATGGATTTGATAAAATCCTTTGGTGAAAATATTAACCAAGAGGATGATGAGAACGGTGATAGCGGCAAGGAAAGAGGCTTTTGACCAGTAGGCTTATCAGCATTATTTCCCATATTTCCGATAGCCACAGGGATGAGGGTCAAACCAATAGTTGTGATGACTGATCCTGTAACGATCGAAGGGAAGAGATTGGCCACTTTTTGAAAAGACGCCAGAAACGAGGATAACATAAATCCCTGAAACGATAAGGGCACCAAACATAGCACCGCTACCGTGTTTCTCACCAATCATAATAAGTGGTGCTACTGATTGGAAGGCAACCCCCGAGAACAACTGGAAGACCGATACCGAAGTATTTATTAAGTTGAAGTTGGAGGAAGGTTGCTACACACATGAAAATGTCGGTTGAAATCAAGTAGGTTAATTCATGAGCTGAATACCCCAAGGCTCCAGCAATCATGATTGGCACCAGGATTGATCCCGAGTACATGGCAAGTAGGTTTGCAGTCCTAGGACCGCTGCCTGCGAGTGTTTCTCTTTGTTTGCATTAGATGTCTGCCTCCTTAAATACGACCTGACCATTTTTCAAAACGATCCAAACGAGCAAGTGAAACGACTGGGTAGCCAGCTTCTTCCAGAAGGGCACGACCATCTTGGAAAGATTTCTCAATAACGATACCAACCGCTTCAACGTGTGTGCACCAGCTTCTTCAATGATTTGAATCAAACCTTTGGCAGCTTGGCCGTTAGCTAGAAAGTCATCAACGATGAGGACCTTATCTTCAGGAGTGAGGAACTTGCTTGCGATAGAGACAGTACTAGTCACCTGCTTAGTGAAGGAGTAGACCTCAGCAGTGAGAATCCCTTCATTCATGGTGATATTTTTAGCCTTCTTAACAAAAATCATAGGGACATCAAGGCCTCAGCAGCATAGAGGGCTGGAGCAATACCAGATGCCTCGATAGTCACCACCTTGGTGATGCCTGCATCCTTGAACTTTTCAGCAAAGACCTTTCCAATCTCACGCATGAGGTCAAAGTCCACTTGGTGAGTGAGGAAAGAGTCAACTTTGAGATGTTCTCCCAAGGACATTCCCATCTTTGAGAATGCGGTCTTCCAGTAATTTCATATTACCTCCTATAAAAATATAACTAAAGATGTATTTTGATTTTCCCAGATTCTATTAAGACTCTGACAAAGATCAAAACCATCGAATAACAGAAAAAAAGGCTTGCAAAGCAAGCCTTTAAAATCATAAAAAGACGGTAAAATCTTTTTGATGACTTTCTGACTTACTCATTGTTAGGTGTTACGGCACCTTGTAGAAACGTCACGCCGATTCGTGACATAAATAAGTAATGTTCTCATTATTCGATGAAGCTGTCGTTGGTTGATGATAAACCAACATCAACTCTATTATAATACTATATTTTCTTTGAAGACTCAAAGGATTTTTCCTATGAAAAACGCACTATTTTAAAAGTTGGAAAATTCAATCTAACATTATTGTAAGATTTGCTGAGAATTGTCGTTTCTTATAGCATTTCTGTTATAAATAGTGGGAAATGAAAGAGGTAGAGTTATGCATAAGATTTTATTAGTGGAGGACGACGAGGTTATCCGTCAACAAGTCAAAAAAAATGCTAGAACAGTGGGGTTACGAAGTTGTTCTTGTTGAAGATTTCATGGAAGTATTATCTATTTTTGTAAAAGTAGAGCCCCACTTGGTTCTTATGGATATTGGTTTACCTCTATTCAACGGTTATCATTGGTGTCAGGAAATTCGTAAGGTCTCCAAGGTGCCTATTATGTTCTTGTCTTCGAGAGATCAGGCCATGGATATTGTTATGGCAATCAATATGGGCAGGGACGACTTTGTGACTAAACCTTTTGACCAAAATGTTCTCCTAGCAAAAATTCAAGGGGCTTTTGCGTCGTTCATATGAGTTTGGTAAGGATCAGAGTCTCTTGGAATATATGGGTGTGATTCTGAACCTTAAGGCCATGGATTTGGTTTATCAGGGAGAGGTCGTTTCTTTGACAAAGAATGAGTTTCAGATTTTACAAGTTCTCTTTGATCATGCTGGTAATATCGTTAGTCGGGAAGACCTGATGAAGGAGCTTTGGAATAGTGACTTCTTTATTGATGACAATACCCTGTCAGTTAATGTAGCTCGTTTACGTAAGAAGTTAGAGGCAGTGGGTTTGAAGGATTTTATTGAAACCAAGAAAGGTGTTGGCTACGGGTTGCGTCATGATGGGTAAGTGTCAATTTATCAAATACCATATTAGGTCTCGTCTGACTTTCTATCTTTTGTTTATTTTAATGGAATCATCTTGGTTTTGTTTGCCTTTTATTTGAAGAGGCAGCAGACATTCTTCATTATGCCTTTGACCATAATGACATTTGTGGCTGTCATCATAGTTATTTGGGACTTGGTTACCTCTTATCAGTCTTATAACTTAGCCTATCTCTATGAGAAAATGACACCATCAAGTCCTTTTAGAGTTTTATCTAACTCAGGCCTTGGAAAATGCTAAGGAGAGTCAAATGGTTCAGACTGAGGAGGAGCGCAAGCGCTATACAGATTTGATGGACTACTATACCCTTTGGGTGCATCAAATCAAGACGCCAATAGCAGCCAGTCAATTATTGTTAGGGGATGTTACAGATAGTAAAACGAGGGCTCTCTTGGAGCAAGAGGTCTTCAAGATTGATTCTTATACCAATTTGGTCTTGCAGTATTTACGTTTGGAAAACTTTCATGATGATTTGCAGTTGAGGCAGGTTGCATTAGACTCCTTGGTTAAAGAAGTTGTTAAAAAAGCATAGCATTTTCTTTATTCAAAAAGGATTAACTATTAATCTACATGACTTGGATGTTGAGGTCGTTACAGATGAAAAATGGCTCTTGGTTATCGTAGAGCAGGTCTTATCAAATAGTTTGAAGTACACAAAGAGTGGTGGCATTGACATTTACTTCAAAGATAGTAGGCTTTATCTTAAAGATTCTGGGATTGGTATCAAGGATAGTGATATTTTACGTGTTTTTGAGCGTGGTTTTTCAGGTTACAATGGCCGCTTGACTCAGCAGTCGTCTGGACTGGGACTCTATCTTTCTAAGAAAATTGCTGATCAGCTTGGACATGATATTAGTATTAGCTCACAAGTTGGCCAAGGAACCACAGTCTCCATTCATTTTCAAAAAGCAGAAGTTGGCGATTGATTAATAACTTACAAAAGTGTAAGAAATATGCTAGAAATGAAAGCAAGGGTTATGGTTGAGACCTTGCTTTTTCTATAAAATGGTATCAGAAGTTAAGTAAGAGGTTCCTAGAATCTCTTCCAAATTTATTAAATAAAGGAGCTTATTATGGCGTTACTAGATGTTCAACATGTTAAAAAATCTATAAAACACGTTTCAAAGGAAATCAGGTTGAAGCCCTTAAAGATATCCATTTTACGGTTGAGAAAGGTGACTATGTTGCAATCATGGGTGAGTCCGGCTCAGGAAAATCAACCCTGCTTAATATCCTTGCCATGCTTGATAAACCAACAGCAGGGCGTGTCTATCTGAATGGTATGGACACAGCAACCATCAAAAATAAGGATGCTTCTAGCTTCCGTCGTGAAAAATTAGGGTTTGTTTTCCAGGATTTCAATCTTTTAGATACCCTATCAGTTAAAGATAATATCCTGCTACCTTTGGTTCTTTCTCGTCGTCCACTTAAGCAAATGATGACACAAGTAGATGCAATCAGTCGTCAATTGGGAATTCATTCCTTACTGGAGAAGTACCCTTATGAAATTTCAGGTGGCCAAAAACAAAGGGTTGCGGTTGCGCGTGCAATCATCACTCAACCAGAAATCCTCTTAGCAGATGAGCCAACAGGTGCTCTGGATTCCAAATCTTCAGCGGCACTCTTAGATGTCTTTGATGCTATCAATACCAGCGGTCAGACCATTCTCATGGTGACTCACTCGACAGCGGCCGCCAGTCGAGCGAAGCGTGTTTTTGTTTATCAAGGATGGTATTCTTTATAATCAAATCTTCAAAGGGGATAAGTCTGAACATCAAATGTTCCAAAGAAATTTCCGATACACTAACAGTAATGGCAAGTGAGGTGAACTAATATGTTTCGTCTAACCAATAGACTGGCTTTGTCCAATCTCATAAAAAATCGTAAGCTTTATTATCCTTTTGCTTTAGCAACTATTCTGGCTATTGCCATTACCTATATTTTTACATCTTTAACGCTTAATCCACATCTGGATGACTTAACTGGGGCAGATGCTATCAAGATGGTTTTTGGGGATGGGACTTGGAATTGTCGCCCTATCCTCTGGAATTATTGTTCTTTATGCCAATAGCTTTGTTATGAAAAATCGTTCAAGGGAGCTTGGTCTCTATAGTGTGCTAGGCTTAGAGAAGCGTCACACTCTTTAGTATGATTCTAAAAGAAACAGTGATTATGAGTTTGTGACTTTGCTTCTAGGTATAGGTGTGGGGGCACTTTTCGATAAACTCATTTATGCTTTTCTTCAAAGGCTTATCGGTGAAAGTACTGGTTTAGTTTCGACCTTTCAAGTAATGACAATTCCTATTGTTCTTGTCATCTTTGCTTGTATTTTTGGTTTTGTTGGTTTTGGTAAATGGTTTCCGATTGCTACGGCTTAATCCTTTACAATTAACTAAAGATGGCCTTAAGGGTGAAAAAAGGGACGTTTCCTAGTTATTCAAACCCTTTTGGGACTTGGTGCTATAGGGGGTATAGTTACTATCTTGCTCTCTCTGTTTCAAGGATCAGTAACAGGCTATTATGAGTTTTTTCTTGGCTGTTTTACTGGTTATTCTAGGGACTTATCTTCTCTTTAATGCCAGGGACAACAGTTGTTCTGCAACTCTTGAAAAAAGAAGAAGAGAACTACTATTACAAGCCCAATAATATGATTTCCATTTCCAACCTTGTCTTTCGGATGAAAAAAATGCAGTTGGGCTGGCGACCATTGCTATTCTCTCTAGTATGGTTTGGTGACACTTGTAGGTGCTGCAAGTATTTATGCTGGAAAAAAGACTATCTGGCGAGTTCTGCTCCGCATGATTACTCAGTTACAGGGACGAATGTAGATTTGAAAACAAGTACACAGAGAAGATTATGGATGATTTTCTTAGTACAGACAGGAAATCAGGTAAAATGAAAAAAGCAGAAGTAAATTTACCTCTACTTTGGTATCAAAGAACAAGAAAAAAATAAGTTAACCATCTTTTCTGAGAATGAAAGAAAAGTTCTACCAAAAAGTCAATTTTCTTGTCTTCTCACAATCTACTTATAAACAATTAACAGGTAAAGACCTCAATCTGACTTCAAATCAAGTTGGCTTTATTTACTAAAAATAAAACATTAAAGATCAAAAGAGTTTGTCTGTCAATGGACAAACCACCAGATTCAGGATGACCTTAATGACTTTATTAAAGGTAAAATACCCAATATCTTTACAATCATAGTTTCTGATTATAACTACCTTGTCGTTCCTGATATGGATGATTTTTAAAGAAAGTATCAAAGGAACAGCAACCACCCTCAAGCTACCTATGTTGGTGTTAACGTCAAAGACCCTTCACATGATGCCAAGAAAATTCAGATTTGCTAGAACAAAATCACGGATAAAGAAACACAACAGTTAGCTGGACAAACTACTGGCCTCCCTAAGTCTTACTTCACTGCAAATAGTCGATATGATGCAGAAGGCATGGTAAATGCCTTTGTTGGTGGAACCTTCTTTATCGGCATCTTCCTATCCATCATCTTCATGCTTGGCACAGTTCTTGTGATTTACTATAAACAGATTTCTGAAGGTTATGAGGATCGTGAGCGTTTTGTTATTCTTCAAAAGATTGGATTGGACGACCTTCAAGTCAAGCAAACCATTGTAAGCAAGTTCTTACTGTCTTCTTCCTCCCTTTGATTTTTTGCCTTTTATTCACTTGGCCTTTGCCTGTCGTATGATCAGTTTGATTGTGCGTATTTGGAGTTCTTAATCCAAGTCTTATGTTAGTGGTTACTATCATTGTTTGTGGGGTATTCTTCCTAGCCTATGTCTTGGTTTTTTGCCCTAACGTCTCGTTCATATCGTAGAATCGTATCGATGTAACTGACATAGAGTCTAGTTCAAACTAGGCTCTATTTTTTTTTATGCTATAATAGATGAAAGAATTATAAATCATCGGAGAAAACACATGTCACAGACTATTGATGTCAAACGTTACGAGGAATTGGCACGTCAAAAGCAGGGGGGAGCACCGAAAGTTTCTAGCACAACTCAAGAAGAAGGCCCCTAAAAATTTAGATAAGATTGTTCAGCAGGTACACAATGAAGTTTTTTCAGGAGATTGATTGTGTCCCAGTGCGCTAATTGTTGTAAGACGCTTGGTCCTGATTCACAGAGCAGGACATTACTCGCATTGCCAAGCATTTTTCGAATGAAATTACCTGCCTTCGAGGAGATGTACCTGCAGGTAGATGAGGATGGCGACAAGGTCTTCAAGTCTATGCCTTGTCCCTTCTTGGGCCTGATAATCTCTGTGACATCTATGATGTCCGCCCCAAGGCTTGTGCAGCCTTTCCTCACACGGATCGTAAGAAAATCTATCAGATTAATCATCTGACTATAAAAAATACGCTTTTTCTGTCCAGCAGCCTACCTTTTTGTGGAAAACTCAAGGACAGGATTTAGGGAGGAACTTGTTATGAAACGCTTTAATGCAGGTGTTATTACCTCTACTTATCATTGCTGCCTATTTTTATCGCGACAGCTTTATTCCAGATTTGTATTTGGCTTTTAATTATAAGTTGATTTTAGCCTTGCTTTTTGTGCTTTTGAGCAATCTAAGGGGAGATTTCTCTTTTTTCTTGGGGATGGCTTTTTCTGTCGACCTATATCCATGACCTCTTTAGATTGGACTATTCGGAATGGACTCTCTTTGTAGGAATTCTTATCTTGGGAATTGGTGGACCGTTTGAGCAAGCCAAGTTATAAGAAAAAATTCTCTACAAGGGTGTCTAAAGAACATGAGCGAGAGATTTTCTGCTAAGAGCTCTTTTTTCAGAGTCTGTGCAAGTGGTGACTTCTCAAAACCTCAGAAACTGTCTATGCCAATGCCGATTTTGGACGCTTGACTTTAGATTTGCGTCAGGCTCAGTTTATGACGGACCGACCTCAGATTGTGGTTCAGGCAAATTTTTCTCAGGTCATCATTCGAGTACCTAAGGATTGGCAAGTAGATACCCACGGCTTCATACTAGCTTAGCAGGAGTGAAAGGCTACGATAGTCTAGGGAGATGAGAGTTATCAAGCACTACAGTAGCTCTAACAGGATCTGTATCCTTTGGACAAGTAACTATCAAACATTGAAAATGATGAAAGAGGCGAAAGCTCTTTTTTTTTGCAAATCCTTTCTTATAACATTGAATACGTTTACAAATAGTGCTATACTGATGGTGAAAATAATTGGAAAATTGCAATTATTTCTTTAGAAAGGAGTCTTCTTATGCAACGGTTTAATCTTTCGGTCCTTTCTTTGTTGCTTTTTTACTAGCAGCTTGTTTTATCGCTAGTGCCTTTATTCCAGATTTTTGGATCACCTTAATGC
>VOFC01004796.1_pt1 | contig 26979 bp, 40 predicted proteins | sample 5384161 | NCBI WGS metagenome assembly VOFC01 (sample SAMN12384722, study PRJNA508395) | human gut metagenome | isolation source: healthy gut B | host: Homo sapiens | reverse complement strand
ACCAGGAACGTTTCCGCAAGCTGATGAAGGAGCAGAGTGATCTGACACCTATCGTGGATGCGTATACAGAGTACAAAAAGTGCAAGCAGGATATTGAAGATTCTCTTTCCATGCTGGAAGAGGAAAAAGACGAAGAAATGCGCGAGATGATCAAGGAGACGTTAAACGACAGCAAGAAACGTGTGGAAGAGCTGGAGCAGGAAATGAAGATCCTGTTACTGCCCAAGGATCCTAATGATGACAAGAATGTAATCGTGGAGATCCGTGCCGGTGCCGGCGGCGATGAGGCTGCACTGTTTGCAGCGGAGATCTATCGTATGTATGTGCATTATGCCGAGAAGCAGCGTTGGAAGGTAGAGCTGATCAACGTGGATGAGATTGGTATCGGCGGTATGAAGGAAGTACAGTTTACTATCAGCGGACAGGGTGCTTACTCCAAGATGAAGTATGAGAGTGGCGTACATCGCGTACAGCGTGTGCCGGAGACCGAGAGCGGCGGACGTATCCATACCTCCACGATCAGTGTGGCAGTAATGCCGGAAGTGGACGACGACATTGATATTGTCATTGATGAGAAGGATATCCGTATTGACGTTATGAGAGCCTCCGGTAACGGTGGACAGTGTGTCAACACCACCGACTCCGCAGTACGTCTGACCCACTACCCGTCCGGAATTGTGGTATACAGTCAGACTGAGAAGTCTCAGATCCAGAACAAAAGGCGAAGGCATTCGCACTGTTGAAATCCAAGCTGTATGACATCGAGCAGCAGCAGAGACACGATGCGGAAGCAGAGATGCGCCGTAGCCAGATCGGTACCGGTGACCGAATGGTGTTCTGAATGAACCACAAATAATTGAAAGGACATAGTTTGGATATCGAAATGCAGGAATTAAATGGCTTTGAACTGGCAGCTAAAATTCAGGAAACAGCACCGGATATTCTGATCATCTTTGTGTCTGCTTACGAGAGTTATGTGTATAAATCATTTGAATTCCGACCATTTCGTTTTATTGCAGAAAACCAACAGGGTATAGAAAAAATACCATTTAGAAAAAATTGTATATATTTGGAGAGAAGGCAAGTATTTATATATTGAAAAGACAGATGCTACCAGGTGTAAGGTAAGAAGTTCCTTAAAAAGATATCGGAGAAATTACCGGAAGATGAATTCGTATGGGTGGATCGGGGATATTTGTGTAATTTATATCATGTGAAACAGATCAAAGATAACCAGATGGTTTTATCTACGGGGCAGCAATTGTACATCGGAGAACGACGGCTGGCGCAATTAAAACATCGAATAATGGAATATTGGCAGGCAGGTACGGATAATGGAAAATGGAGTACAAATGATTAAAATTCTGTGGAGCATACACAATTCGGCATGGCTTTTGATATGGATGGATATGCTTTTTGATCGGAGAAAATACATAGCTTCAGATAAAAATTTATATTAACAATATTTTTATCGGGAATGCTATGGTATGGTCTGCAAAAAGTATTTGTCGTGGATTCCGTTACTATTACTTCTTATATTTTAGGATACCTGTTATGGAATGGCTCTGTGGAAAAAGTGGCATCCCTTGTAGTCAGTTATGTTTTTATCTGGACTGTTTTACTGGGACTGGTGGAACATTTCTGGACAAATGCAGAATTTTGCGCACAGGTAGGGTGGCTGGTTTTAAATGGTATATTGATATCTGCTATAAGACATAAAGTAATAGGAAAAACTTTTACAGCGTTGAATCTGTTGAAAACATTTGGCATTGCTTTCTTTAGCACAGCATTTCTGTGTGATTTTTTCATGGATATGATTTATGGAAATGCAATTCAGAATTACGTTTTCCTGTCCTGCCTGGTGAGTCTGCTTCTTATGGTATATTTTTGCTTCCGCCAATTGCAACTGAAGATGCAAATCTCTGTATTAGATACACAATATGATCTGATTGAGAGTCAGTATGTCAGAGCACAGAATTTCTATACAGAAAATGCGAAACTGTATCATGATATAAAACATCATCTGCGAGCGCTGGAGAGACTTCTGCAAAATGGTGATCAGAGAGAGGCTTTAGCATATATAGAGAGCGTGCAGGAACCGCTGCAGTGTAAAATGATTCCGGTACATACAGGCGTAGATATTGTAGATACCGTAATTTATGAAGCAAAAGAGAAAGCAGAACAGCGCAATATTCTTTTGGCGGTCGAAACACCGATTCTTCCGTCAGGGCTTAAAACTGGAGGATAGAGAATTTTGTGTATTATGTGCCAATTTATTGAACAATGCATTGGAAGCAGCAAAAGAACAAATCAGATTGAATATTGCGATAACAGCAGGGTTTCTTGTAATTGAAATGAAAAATGACTATAAGGAAAAACCATTGGTCAAAAATAATCATTTTGTATCTGAGAGAGAGCAGGATTCACTAGAGCATGGCTGGGGAATGAAGATTATTGAACAAATCGTGGAAAAATATCATGGAGAGTTGACAATCAGGGTTGATATGGAGGTAAGTATTAAAATATTGTTGGACGTGCAATAATTGGTGGTCAGATTTCTGCTTTTTGTGGACAAAATATGATAATAATAAAAAAATAAATTATTATAAAAAAGAACGAAAGAGTAACAAAAGTCTACAAAATTAGAAGGAGAATCCTATGATAAAAATCAAGGAAGCTGTTAAATGTGTGCCTGTGATCTTAGGATATTTTTTGTTAACTGAGTTTGGTAAAATGATAGAGTTTTGGATTTTTATGGCACATCAAACGAAAAGTGATTTATATGAGCAACAATGGAGTTGGATCACTATGCCGGAGAGCAGGTTCTTCCAGATTCCCGGAAGAACAGGACTGTTGTTTACTGCATTGATAGCGGTCTTGTTATGTATGTTAGCTCATGGGAAAGACTTCCGTGTGGGACAGTTGAAAAAGATTCAGGAAACGCTAGCAAGGAAATTGGAGAAAAATAATGCTTTATGAGATAAGGCCTCAATATTAAAAATTTAAGTTTTATAAAACCTTTCCTGAAATTGTCGACACGGCGTGTAGACAATCCGGTGCTCTGCTTTCGTGGTCGCATTATAGAACCTTATTACAGGTCAAAGACCCTGAAGCTCGTGACTGGTATGAGAAAGAAGCCGCAGAAAAATGCAAGATCCTCTTCCTACGGAAGATGAAATAGGTTCGATGGGATGTGATAAAATGGACCGAAGATCTATCTGGATAGTTACACCGGTTCCCATCGAAAAATGTGATTTATCCTGAATTTTAATGAAAAAGCATGGAAAACAGAGAGGGGCATGCATCCTGTGCAATGAAGATTCCTGATGTTGGGGACTGACGAAGCATGGCACTGCACCAAGGGCAAAAGACGTTCCCTGCTGGCAGAGGAGATGGGAGGAGAAGAGATCGTAACGGCAACAGAGGCAGATCTGCCCAGGATCCTGGAGATCTATGACATCGCCAAGGCTTACATGCGGGCAAACGGGAATCCGAACCAGTGGAACGGCGCTTATCCGGATCCGGAGACACTGCGGACAGACATTGAGAAACAGCGGCTGTATGTGTATAAAAAAGGACGGACGCATCCACGGAGTATTCATGCTTCTTGCTGGAGGAGGAACCGACCTATGCTTATATCGAGGACGGCAGCTGGAGGGAGGAGACACCTTACGGCACAATCCATCGCCTGGCAGGAGACGGAGAAGTGAGGGGACTGTTTGCAAAATGTGTTGCTTTTTGTGAGAGCAAAGTGAAATATCTGCGGGCCGACACCCATTTTGACAATCACACCATGCAGCACTTATTAGAGAAGAACGGCTTCGAACGCAGAGGCATTATTTACCTGAAAAATGGGGATCCTCGCATCGCTTATCAGAAATAATGCACAATACCGAACCGATTTTCTATGAGCAATATTCACGAAAATAATCAGAAACGCCGAAAGAGACTGACATTTCGGCGCCGTTTTTCTGTTAGAATAGTTAAAAATGGATATATTATTGGTAGTAAACGGAAATTGTGTTTTCAATTTTCTGCAGTGGGCAGAGGAAAGGAAGGTCAAGGTGTTTCAGAAGGGCGAACGTGTAGTATGTGGCAGTAAGGGAGTTTGCGTGGTGGAAGAGATCACGACATTGGATATTGCAGGAGTGGATAGGAAGAGAGAGTATTATATTTTAAAACCTCTGTATCTGTCTTCCAGTACGGTATATATTCCGGTGGATACGGCAGAAGGTTCCATGCGGAAGGTGCTTGCGCACGAGGAGGCGGAGAATCTGATCCACAGGATCCCGGAGATCCCGCTGATCACCATTGCCAATGACAAACTGCTGGAGCAGGAATACAAGAATTGTTAAAGACCTGCAGCTGTCAGGAGCTGATCCGGATTATCAAGACCATCTACCTGCGCAAGCGTGCCAGAAAGGAAGCGGGACGTAAGGAGACGGCGGTGGATGCCAGATATTTTCGGATCGCAGAGGATCAGTTGTACGGAGAGCTGGCGGTAGCACTGGATATGTCCAGAGAAAATGTGGAAAGCTATATAAATACCTCTTTACAATCCGTGTGAAAAAAGGTCTATTATATCAACATAAGTCCTAAAGCAACAGAATTTAAGATCAGAAAACGTTGAAGAGAAGAGTAGGATGCATAGAAAGGCATCAATCATTCCTGCGCGCATGTGATGGCACAGGCAGTGAAGCACTTATACCCGGAAGCAAAGTTCTGGGTAGGCCCGGTCGTAAAGGAAGGATTTTATTATGATATCGATCTCGGCAACGATGTGGTCAATGATGAAGTGATCGCGGCGATCGAAAAAGAGATGAAGAAGATCTGTAAAGAGGGCAAGAAGATCTACAGAAGAGAAGTTCTCCAAGGCAGAGGCCATGGAGCTTTTTAAGAATGATATGTACAAGCTGGATCTGATCAGCGATCTGGAGGACGGAACGATCTCCGTCTACGACCAGGGCGATTTTACAGATCTCTGCCGTGGACCGCACGTTGACAATACTAAGCTGTGCAAGAATTTCAAGCTGGTAAAACACTCCGGAGTATATTGGAAGGGCGATGCCAACAACCACGTAATGCAGCGTATCTATGGTGTATGTTTCCCTACCGCAGAGGAACTGGAGGCACATCTGAAGCTTTTGGAGGAGGCAAAGGAGCGTGATCATAGAAAGATCGGCAAGGAAATGGAGCTGTTCATGACTAACGATCTGGTAGGCCGCGGACTGCCCATGTTCCTACCCAAGGGTTACACAGTATGGCAGGAACTGGAGAATTACATTAAGGCAAAGAGAGAAGACTGGGCTATCTGCACGTTATGACCCCCTGTGTCGGCACGGTAAATCTGTACAAGACATCTGGTCACTGGGATCACTACAAGGAGAATATGTTCCCGGCTATGGAAATGGAAGGAGAATCCTTTGTGCTCCGTCCCATGAACTGCCCTCATCATATGATGATCTACGCTAACACACAGCATTCCTATAAGGATCTGCCTATCCGTATCGGTGAGATCGCACATGACTTCCGTTTTGAAGCCAGCGGAACATGAAGGGTATTGAAAGAGGCAGACATTTCTGCCAGATAATGAACAGATCAGAGACAGAGAAATACGTCTGATCGGCGAAGATGGACAGCAGCTTGGAATTATGTCATCCAGAGAAGCTATGAAGATCGCAAGAGAGGCGGAACTGGATCTGGTAAAGATTGCCCCACAGGCGAAACCGCCGGTATGCAAGATCATCGATTACGGTAAATACCGTTACGAGCTTGCAAGAAAAGAAAAAAGAAGCAAAGAAAAAACAGAAGACGATTGAAGTAAAAGAAGTTCGTCTTTCCCCCAATATCGACACCAACGATCTGAATACCAAGATCGGTGCAGCCAGAAAGTTTATTGAAAAAGGTAATAAAGTAAAAAGTAACACTCAGATTCAGAGGACGTGAGATGGCTCATGTACAGTCAAGCAGACATATCCTGGATGAGTTCGCAAAAGCACTGGAAGATATCGCACTCGTAGATAAGCCGGCCAAGATGGAAGGCAGGAGCATGGCGATGTTTTTAACCGAAAAACGTTCCTAAGAACGCAGGGTTAAAATAGAACGGCCAGAACCGGAAGGTTACAGCCGATAAACAGAATTTATACAAGGAGGAAAACGTAAAATGCCTAAAATGAAAACAAGCAGAGCAGCTGCAAAACGTTTCAAAAAGACAGGTGCAGGAAAACTGAAAAGAAATAAAGCTTACAAGAGCCATATCTTAACAAAAAAAATCCACAAAGAGAAAGAGAAATCTGAGAAAAGCAATCATCACAGATGCTACAAATTTCAAGAACATGAAGAAGATTTTACCTTATTTATAAGAATAGGCGAAGGAGGAAATAAGACATGGCAAGAATTAAAGGCGGCATGAACGCTAGAAAGAAACATAACAGAGTACTGAAACTGGCAAAAGGTTACAGAGGTGCTCGTTCCAAGCAGTATAGAGTTGCAAAAAGACACTGTGGCCATCGGAGACAGCAATAACGACCTGCCGATGTTAAAGTATGCCCACACCAGCATTGCTATGGGAAATTCTAGTGAAGAAGTGTTTAAAGCGGCAGATTATATCACCACGGACGTGGATAAAGACGGCATTTGGAATGCTCTGAAGTGGTTGGGAGTCTTGGATAAGTAAAAAGGATAAGCAAATAAGTAAAATGGTAAAAATGTAAAAATAGTAAAAATTAGGACTGGCAAAATAAAGGAACATGGAGTATAATATCTTATGTTCCTTTGCAGATATGGTTCATCGGTAGAACGCTAGCTTCCCAAGCTGGAAAGGCGGGTTCGATTCCGTTATCTGCTTTTTATATTTATAGAAAATGCGCAAAAACCTGTAGAAATGGGTCTTTGCGCATTTTGATTTTTTGTATTTTGACGTAATAGTTTGCAAAATGCAACATGGAATGCAACATGTTTTATTGGTTCAATTTTTGAAGAAGAGCATCCTGCAATACCTGTGAAAAAAATTAACATTCCTATCTGTAGCAGCTTCATTCAGCCATTCAGGAATGGAAAGAGTTTTTTTTGACTGGCTTTGGAGTTATGCTTTTTCTGGTAGGATATGAGGTCAAAGGGAACAACCACACAGAAGGTATCAGGATCTAAAGTAACAGCGTAAGGTTCTGTGACCGGAGGAAGGGCTTCTCTGTTCTCTATACGGGAGACTACGGCAAGACCAAGTGCATCCCATGCCATTTCGTAGGCATCCTGCATACTTTCCCCCTGTGTCATACATTCGGGGAAATCCGGGAAGGTGATCCAAAAGCCTCCTTCTTCTGCCTTATGAAAAAGTGCCGGATAAAAAGTTTTTTCATTTTGGTTCTCCTTGTTAATATTTGTTATTTTAAGCCAGCTTGTTTCAGAATTGCCTGTTCCAGACCTTTTTTATGCCTCTGCAATGATAAGGAACGATAACGGTTTTATGAGTGTCTGTGTTCTTCAGTTTTTACATGGGAGCCATTTTGGCTGGTAACCGTAAAACCGTTTTTAATAGGAGTTTGATCATCTCCTGTGAGGTCATAGGCATCTTTTGGTATCTCCTTTCCTCAACCTCAAATTCATTTTAGTACGTAATATTACGTATGCCAATAAATAATACGTAATATTACATACAAAAAGAACGAGGTAATAGTAGTGTGTTGGGGTAAAATGAAACAGTATACTTTGAAAAGACAGAATATTTCAGAATAGCATCAGCCGCCGAGTGTTCTACGGGATATTCAATAAGGTGAACCTAGACACTGGCGATACGGGCGAATCGCACTCCTCCCGGAACTGATGCCAAAGCTATTATATAACGATACGCAAAAGGACACAATTGGAAGTGTCAGTTTTGCGTATTTTTTATGGTTTGACAATAATCCGATTTCGGACTATAATACCGCTTAGTCTGATTTCGGATAAAAACAAACAGATGCAACGATGTAGTTACAGGAGGAAAGCGATATGGAAGAGGAAAGCAGAAAATCTTTTTTGCGCAGATCACATTGTACAATCAGCTGATCAAAGAGATGGATGACCTGTATCGGGTCTATGCAAAAAACTGTAATCTGTCGGAGACGGCTTTCTGGATCCTGTATTGCATCCAGGAACGGGAAAAAGAGGCGTTTACCCAGAGGGAGATCTGCGACTATTGGTTCTACACGCCCCAGACAGTGAATTCCGCACTGAAAAATATGACGGAGGAAGGTCTGCTTATTCTGCGGGCGGAGAAAGACAACCGCAAGAATAAGAGGATATATCTCACAGAGAAGGGGAAAGAGACTGTGGAGAGGATCGTGGTTCCGCTGATGGATGCGGAGCGCCGGGCATTGGCGGCGATAGGAGAGCAGGAGGCAGAAATATTCCTGAAAACTATGAAAAAACATACGGAATTTTTCCGGGAAGAAATAGAGGAACTGATAAGACAGGGGGATCCCGCGTGATCGCAGGAACCTCCGAGGATGACACGAAAATGATGCCTGCATAATGCGCAGAAGTATCTGTTGAGAAAGTGCCGGAAGGCATGCGGGTAATAGTAAGGCATGAGGTTATTATGAAAATACAGTTATCTGATCATTTTAGTTATAATCGACTGCTGCGTTTTGTGGCACCGTCCATTTTAATGTTGTTATGTACTTCGGTGTACAGTATCGTCGATGGCTTTTTGTATCCAACTATGTGGGAAAGACGCCTTTCGCCGCCCTGAATCTGGTGATGCCGGTGCTGATGGGTGTGGGAACTCTTGGATTCATGGCAGGTACCGGAGGAAGCGCCGTGGTCTCCATGACGTTGGGAGAAGGGAGAAAGGAACTGGCTAACGAATATTTTTCGCTGATCGTATATGTGACACTGGCGGTGTCAATCGTGGTGGGATGCATCTGTTTTGTTTTGGCACCGCAGATCGCACTGGCGCTGGGGGCTAACGGGGAACTGGAAGCGGACTGCGTGCGTTATTCCAGAATCTTGTTTTTGTCCTCCCCGGCATTTGTTATGCAGTATTTGTTCCAGAGCTTTTTATCGCAGCGGAGAAGCCGACTTTGAGTTTAAAGGTAAAATGTGATCGCAGGACTGACCAATGCGGTGTTAGATTATGTGTTGATCGTGGTATTTCCCTTGGGACTGGTGGGAGCAGCACTGGCTACTGCAGCGGGACAGCTCGTCGGCGGAATCATCCCTGTAATCTATTTTTCCAGAGAGAACGGCAGCTTACTGCAGCTGGGGAAGGCGAAGTGGCATGGAAAAGTCATCTGGCAGACTGTGACCAACGGATCTTCTGAGCTGGTGACAAATATCTCTACCTCTATCGTTAGCATCCTCTATAACTTCCAGCTGATGGAAGCAGCAGGCGAGAATGGTGTGGCGGCTTACGGCATCATCATGTACGTGGACATTATTTTCATGACCTTGTATCTGGGATATTCCCTGGGCTCTGCTCCTATCGTCAGCTTCCATTACGGTGCGGGCAATCATGCGGAACTGAAAAATCTTTGCCGGAAAAGTCTGGTCATTATCTCAGCCTGCGGTGTGATTCTGCTGACCGCTTCTCAGATTCTGGCCGGACCGTTAGTAAAAATCTTCGCAAACTACGATCAGGAGTTATTGGAGATGACCACCTGGGGATTTCGGATCTATGCCATTGCTTTCATGGTCCGCGGCATGAACGTGTGGGGTTCCTCCTTCTTCACAGCCCTGAACAACGGAGCCGTATCCGCAGCAATCTCTTTCCTGCGTACCTTCGTGTTCCAGATCGTCATCGTGCTGATCCTGCCGAAACTGATCGGCATTACCGGTGTATGGCTGTCCATCGTACTGGCAGAGTTCCTGGCACTGTTTGTGACAATAGGATTCCTGATCGCCAAGAGAAAAAAATATCATTATGCATAACTATTCAAAGGCATGCAAATTCTGCGTTCTATATGGCGCGAATGCTTCCAAAGGATTGTTTCCTTGACAGAAAAATGACAAATATTTATACTGAAAGTGCACTTTGTTCTCTATAAAAGCGCAGAAACGAGGAAATGAAAATGGGTGTTTTATCGAACTTAGAACCGAAGAAAGTATTTTACTATTTTGAAGAGATCACGAAGATCCCTCACGGCTCCGGCAATGTGGAGCAGATCAGCGATTTCCTGGTGGACTTTGCGAAAGCACATAAAGCTTTTCTATATACAGGATGCTATGAAAAATGTCATTATGGTCAAGGAGGCAACTCCCGGATACGAGAATGAACCGGTGGTGATCCTGCAGGGGACATATGGACATGGTAGCGGTGCAGACACCGGATTGCACCATGGATATGAAGACGGAAGGGTTAAAGGTAGGGACCTGCGGAGACAGCGTCTATGCGGAGGGCACCAGCCTCGGCGGCGATGATGGTATCGCTGTGGCTTATGCACTGGCATTATTGGATTCCGAGGACATCAGGCATCCCCGTTTGGAAGTCATCATTACGGTGGATGAGGAAGTCGGTATGGATGGAGCCAGAGAGATTGACCTGTCTATGTTACAGGGTCATCGCATGATCAATCTGGATTCCGAGGACGAAGGCATTTTCCTGACCAGCTGTGCTGGCGGTGCCAGAGTGAACTGCCGTTTCCCGATGAAAAAACAGGAGCTTACGGGCGTGTGCTATGAGGTGGAAGTCTCCGGCCTCTTAGGAGGACATTCCGGCGGAGAGATACATAAGGAAAGGGGCAATTCCAATTGTATCCTGGGAAGACTTCTGTGGAAGCTGTCTGAGAAAAATGCCTGTAGGACTGGTATCTGCGGACGGAGGACTGGCAGACAATGCCATCCCCAGACAGACGAAAGCGGTTGTCGTAGTAGAGGAGAAAGATACAGAAAGCTTAGCGCAGCAGGTAGCAGCTTTGGCAGCAGAACTGGGGGACGAACTTGCCACCAAGGATCCGGACGTAAAGGTAACCGCAAAAAGGTTAGCAGACACTGCAGAGACAATCACCTGTGCTGCGCCGGAAGCTACAAAACGTGTGGCAGCCTTTTTGCAGGCGACTCCCAACGGCGTACAGGCGATGAGCGCAGATATGCCGGGGCTGGTACAGACTTCCCTGAATCTGGGTATCCTGAAAGCAGATGTGGAAGTTTTACGGGCAGAGTATTCTGTCAGAAGCAGCGTGGAAAGTGAGAAAGATAACCTGATCGCAAAGCTTTCTGCACTGGTGGAACTGACAGGCGGCGATTACGTGGTGACCGGAGATTATCCCGGCTGGAAATACCGTGTGCATTCTCCACTGCGGGAAAAAATGGTGAAGCTGTATGCGGAAATGTACGGCACTGAGCCTAAGGTGGAGGCTATCCATGCAGGACTGGAGTGCGGACTGTTAGGCAGCAAGATCACAGACCTTGATTGTGTATCCATGGGACCGGATATGAAGGACATTCATACGACCGAGGAGACCTTAAGCATATCTTCCACGAAGAGAGTGTGGGAATATCTGGTAAGGGTTCTGGAGACCAAGGACTGACTGAATTTGAGTAACAGGAAGTCTGGAGAAGCCAATAAGATAGAAACGATCGAAAAATGTAAAGAGTTAGCAAATAGAAAAAGCTAAAATATAAATAACGTTGGAGGAAATACACTGTCACGGCGGTGTCAATAAAAAATGAGCGATAAGATTTTATTCCAGTGTGACTATAATGAGGGAGCACATCCGAAAGTGTTGGAACGTCTGGTGCAGACCAATATGGAACAGACACCGGGCTACAGTGAGGATAAATACTGTGAAGAGGCGCGCGAGAAGATCCGTAAGGCATGTGGGGATGACAGCCTGGCAGTCCATTTCCTGGTAGGTGGAACCCAGACCAATGTCACCGTGATCAATGCAGCACTTCGCAAGCACCAGGGTGTGCTCTGCGCTGTCACGGGACATATCAATGTCCATGAGACCGGTGCGGTGGAAGCCTGCGGACATAAGGTACTGGGACTAGAAAGCCCCGACGGTAAGATCACGGCAGCACAGGTAGCAGAGGCTTACGAAGCCCATATTCACAACGACAGCTTTGAGCACATGGTACAGCCGAAAATGGTGTATATTTCCAATCCCACAGAGGTGGGAACCATTTACAGCAAAGCGGAACTGACCGCTCTCTCCGAGACCTGCCACAAATACGGACTGTATCTGTTCTTAGATGGCGCAAGACTGGGCTACGGACTGGCAGCGCCGGACAACGATCTGACATTACCGGAGATTGCGGCGCTTTGTGATGTCTTTTACATCGGTGGAACCAAGGTCGGCGCATTGTTCGGAGAAGCAGTAGTGATCAAAAATCCGGAGCTTGCACAGGATTTCCGATATCTTATCAAGCAGAACGGCGGCATGCTTGCCAAGGGAAGACTGCTAGGTCTGCAGTTTGACGCGCTTTTCACAGATGGTCTCTATCAGGAGATATCTGCCCATGCCATTGCCATGGCGGAGAAGCTGCGAGGGGCATTTACGGCGAAGGGCTACAACTATCTGGCACCCAACCGGACGAATCAGATCTTCGTCATTGTGCCGGATGCACACCTGGCGAAGATTTCAGAACAGTTCGAGTACAGCTATGACCAGCGGATCGATGCCACACACAGCTGCGTGCGATTCTGTACCAGCTGGGCCACGAGGGAAGAAAATGTGGATGCACTGATCCGGTGCGTGGAAAAATTATAATATGTTTAGAAGGTTCCGCAAGCCGGGAAAGGAAAATTTGCGGAATTTTAAAAAATCCGTAATCAATGAGGTATAGAACAGAGGAGAAAACACATGAATAAAGAAATGACCAATGCCATTCAGTTAAGCATCATTTCAGTGGTTATTGGGCATTGTTTGTTAGTTTAACGATTATAGGAATTGTAAAAATACTGATGGTCTATTTCAAAATTTGAACAAGGTAAAAAGATAATTACCGCTTTGTCTGTAGGACTTAGTATAATTGCTGTTTTGTTTTTGGCTATGGCAAGAGAGCCGTATGCGATAACCGTAATGTTCTTATTATTGTTTATTAAAGGCGGTCTGCTTTATAAACAAGCTAAGGCAGGTCAATGAGATATCCGATGAGGTCTTCTGTTAATCGGTCAATGAAGGTGGCATATGAAGGATAAATCATTGGGAAATGGTTTATGGAAAGGGGACAGAAATGACTGAAAACAGTTATAAGACACCTTGTGGCTGCATCCATTATTTTGTAAATATAATAGACAAGCAGAAAATTACGTTAGTGTTTTTACCGGGACTTACGGCAGATCATAGGCTTTTTTTGAGAAGCAGACAGAATATTTTGAGAAGAGACAGAATGTGTTTGTATGGGATGCACCATCACATGCATTATCCAGACCATTTACGAATAATTACAGTCTGTCTGACATGGCAGAATGGCTTTATGAAATCTTAGCAAAAGAAGAAATATATAATCCGATCATTATCGGTCAGTCTATGGGTGGATATCTGGCTCAAATGTATATGGAATTATATCCGGATAAGATAAAAGGCGTTTATCTCCATTGATTCTGCACCGCTTCAAAAAAGTCTTATATGACTGCAGTGGAAATATGGCTTCTTGAAAGAGCAGAGCCATTATATAAGATATATCCATGGAAAGTGCTTCTTAGGGCAGGTTCAAGAGGGTGCGCAGAGACGGATTATGGTCAGAATCTTATGCGGAAGATGATGATGTCCTATGATTCAGATCCTGAAGAATATGCAAGGCTCGCCGGTTTTGGGTACAGAATGCTTGCTGAGGCAATCAAAGCAGATCTGCCATATCGTATCAGTTGTCCGGCACTTCTTATCTGTGGAGAAAAGGATAAAGCAGGTTCAGCAAAAAGCTATAATAAAAATGGCATCAGAGAGACGGTTTACCGCTTAAATGGATAAAAAATGCCGGTCATAATTCCAATACTGACCAACCGGATGAAGTAAACAGACTGATAGAAAAATTTTTCAGCGAGGTAGATGGGAAAGGAGTGTCTGGATGATTAAGTGGAGCTCATAAGCATGCTGAAATTGTGTTTGTTAAGCCCCGCTAAATCTTGAGTACTAGGGCTTAATTTATAATTTCTTTGTGCTAAGCCCCGTTGAAACTTAGAAAGTGGGGCGTAAATTTTTAAAATGTTTCAGATAAGCCCCGTTGGCGTTCTGAAAGCGGGGCGTAAATCTTAAAATGTTTCAGATAAGCCCCGTTGGCGTTCTGAAAGCGGGGCGTAAATCTTTAAAATGTTTCAGATAAGCCCCGCTAGTGTTTCGATAGTGGGGCGTAATCTACCAAAATTCTACAGTATACCCCGATGACTTCCAAGCAGAAAGATTCAATACGCATATGTGGCTATAGGGGAAACACCAAAAGGAAACATAGAGAAAATCAGAAAAGTACCATGATACAACATGAATGTAACAAAAAAAGTCCTTGAAAATCAAGGACTTTACAATGAATCGGAGTGGCGGGATTCGAACTCGCGACCTCCGCCTCCCCCCTAAGACGGCGCTCTAACCAAGCTGAGCCACACCCCGGAACGAAGATTATCATAGCATAGAATTTTATAAAAAGCAAGCCATTTTTTAAATTTTTCAAATTTTTTCTACAATTTTCCAAAGCAAAAAAACGTCAAAACCTCGTAAAAAGATTTTGACGCCTATACATGGATCGGAGTGGCGGGATTCGAACTCGCGACCTCCGCCTCCCTAAGACGGCGCTCTAACCAAGCTGAGCCACACCCCGAAACGCAAGTAAGATGATACCATGGAATTTTACAAAAAGCAAGAGTTTTTTTATAAAAAGTTAATTTGCTTATTTTGAGTCTATTGTCGTACAATATAATGAGTATAAGGATGTCAACATGTTTACATAATTGACGAACGACAACCTTAGCGAATGAATATCCTGTGAAGTAAGATGTAGAGTACGATGGTAAATGCTTATAATAGAATTAGCAAGCTATATCGAGGAAGAACAGAAAATAATACATAAAACAGTGGAGGACAGGCTATGGCCAATACAACGAAACTGGCGTTGGAAGCAGTTTATCTCTTCAGAAGCATACCATCAATAGAGACTCCGGGAGTTTCAGTGCTTGATGAATACTACTGGCTGAACAAGGAAGATCCTAACTACTCACTGTGCAGGGCAACGGTCAATCGTGGTGAGGACGCCCACACAGACGGAAAGTTCAACCTGAGCCAGAAGGGCTGTATGGAGATCATGAAGCTCTTCATGACAAAGGATGAGGATCTTTACGACAAGACCATAGAGGATGTATTTGACGAAGAGGTGTTCAATTCTACCTTCTGGCTGTACTGGAGGACAATGTTCGCATTTGAGAACTGGCACAGTGCCCTTGAGATGAAGCTTTATTTCCAAAGGTTCATACATCATATTGCAGGACTTCCTGATTTCTCAGCTCTTAAGTTCACCAAGTATAATCAATACGAGTCACTGATCCTTCCTATGGTGAAGTATCTTGAGGCTGCCGGGGTGACCTTCCAGTATAATACAGAGGTGACAAATGTTATCTTTGATATTAAAGATGGCAAGAAGATCGCCAAGACTATAGAGTGTAAGGTGAATGGCGTTGAGAAGGGTATATCCCTTACAGAGAATGATCTGGTATTTGTTACCAACGGAAGCTGTACAGAGGGTACTATCTACGGAGATCAGAACCATGCACCAAATGGTGACGCAGAGGTAAGGACCAGTGGATGTTGGAGTCTGTGGAAGAATATTGCCGCCCAGGATCCTTCATTTGGACACCCTGAGAAGTTCTGTTCAGACGTTTCAAAGACCAACTGGGAGTCGGCAACAGTTACAACACTGGATGACAAGATCATTCCATATATAATAGACATCTGTAAGCGTGATCCGAGAACAGGCAAGGTTGTTACCGGCGGTATAGTAAGCTGTCAGGATTCAAGCTGGCTTCTTAGCTGGACGATAAACAGACAGGGACAGTTCAAGAAGCAGGACAAGGATAAGGTCTGTGTATGGGTTTATGGCCTCTTCACAGATGTTCCGGGAGATTATATCAAGAAGCCTATGAAGGATTGTACAGGTAAGGAGATCACAGAGGAGTGGTTGTACCATCTTGGAGTACCGGAGGAGCAGATAGAGGAGCTTGCAACGAACAGTGCAGTATGTGTCCCTACAATGATGCCTTATATCACAGCATTCTTCATGCCAAGAGCCAAGGGGGACAGGCCGGATGTAATACCTGATGGATGTACTAACTTCGCATTCCTCGGACAATTTGCAGATACACCTCGTGATACAGTATTTACCACAGAATATTCCGTAAGAACTGCCATGGAGGCCGTATATGGAAATCGCTGAGAAGTCCGGCAACCCTCGTTGGGCTTGGGACTGCTATAGAAGATTTATCCAGATGTATTCCGACGTTGTTATGGAAGTAGGTAAGAAGTACTTCGAGCAGCTGATCGATGCAATGAAAGAGAAGAAGGGTGTTAAGCAGGACGTTGAGCTTACCGCTGACGATCTGAAGGAACTGGCTGGTCAGTTCAAGGCTGAGTACAAGGCTAAGATCGGTGCTGACTTCCCTGATGATCCTAAGGAACAGCTGATGGGCGCAATCAAGGCTGTATTCCGTTCTTGGGACAACCCTCGTGCAAACGTTTATCGTCGTGACAACGATATCCCTTATTCCTGGGGTACTGCTGTTAACGTACAGTCTATGGCATTCGGTAACATGGGTGATGACTGTGGTACCGGTGTTGCATTTACCAGAGATCCGGCAACCGGCGCTAAGGGACTGTTCGGTGAGTTCCTTACCAACGCACAGGGTGAGGACGTAGTAGCAGGTGTTCGTACACCTATGAAGATCGCTGAGATGGCTGACAAATTCCCTGAGGCATTTGCTCAGTTCCAGGAAGTATGTAAGACTCTGGAAGAACATTACAGAGATATGCAGGATATGGAGTTTACCGTTGAGCATGGCAAACTGTACATGCTACAGACCCGTAATGGTAAGAGAACCGCTCAGGCAGCTCTGAAGATCGCTTGTGATCTGGTAGATGAGGGTATGAGAACTCCGGAAGAGGCAGTTGCAATGATCGATCCCTCGTAACCTGGATACTCTGTTACATCCTCAGTTCGATACCGCTGCTCTGAAGGCTGCAACTCCTATCGGCAAGGGCCTTGGTGCTTCTCCCGGAGCTGCATGTGGTAAGATCGTATTTACAGCAGAGGATGCTGAAGAATGGCATGCAAGAGGAGAGAGAGTTGTTCTGGTACGTCTGGAGACCTCTCCTGAGGATATCACCGGTATGAAAGCTTCCCAGGGTATCCTGACTGTTCGTGGTGGTATGACTTCTCATGCAGCAGTAGTTGCACGTGGTATGGGTACCTGCTGTGTATCCGGTTGTGGCGACATCGCTATGGATGAGGAGAACAAGCAGTTCACTCTGGCTGGCAAGACCTTCCATGAAGGTGACTGGCTGTCTATCGATGGTACTACCGGTAACATCTATGATGGCGAGATCAAGACTGTTGATGCTACCATCGCAGGTGAGTTCGGCCGTGTAATGGCTTGGGCTGACAAATATCGTAAGTTAAAAGTTCGTACCAATGCAGATACTTCCTGCAGACGCTAAGAAGGCTCGTGAGCTGGGCGCTGAAGGAATCGGTCTGTGCCGTACTGAGCATATGTTCTTCGAAGAGGACAGAATCGCAGCATTCCGTGAGATGATCTGTTCCGACACTGTAGAGGAGAGAGAAGCAGCACTGGAGAAGATCCTGCCTTATCAGCAGAACGACTTCAAGCAGCTGTATGAGGCTTTGGAGGGCAACCCTGTTACCATCCGTTTCCTAGATCCGCCTCTGCATGAGTTCGTTCCTACCGAGGAAGCTGACATTGAGAAGCTGGCTAAGGCACAGGGCAAGAGCGTTGAGACCATCAAGACCATCATCGCTTCCCTGCATGAGTTCAACCCGATGATGGGTCACGTGGATGCCGTCTGGCTGTTACTTACCCTGAAATTGCCAAGATGCAGACCAAGGCTGTTATCCGTGCGGCAATCGAGGTTAAAGAAGGCACATCCCGACTGGAATGTAGAGCCCGAGATCATGATTCCTCTGGTATGTCGAAGTGAAGGAGCTTAAAATACGTTAAGAAGATAGTAGTAGAGACTGCTGACGCTGAGATTGCAGCTGCAGGTGTTGATCTGAAGTACGAAGTAGGTACCATGATCGAGATTCCCAGAGCAGCTCTGACCGCCGACGAGATCGCTAAAAGCTGATTTCTTCTGCTTCGGTACCAATGACCTGACCCAGATGACCTTCGGCTTCTCCCGTGATGATGCAGAAACCAATCCAAAGCTGAATGAAACCTTTGAAGAAAACATCAGCCCCGATTATCTGATACCGATTTTATCTCATATCGCAGGTCAGACCATTGTAAAAGAGAAAACCTCTGATAGTATTCGATGAGGTGCAGCTCTGCGAAAGGGCGTTGACTTCGCTCAAATACTTTTGCGAGAACGCTCCGGATTATCACATCATCGTCGCAGGCAGCTTGCTCGGCGTTGCGGTCAACAGAGCAAAATTCTCTTTCCCTGTGGGAAAGGTCGATATGAAAACGCTTTATCCTATGGATATGGAGGAATTTATGCTAGCTCTCGGCGAGAACGATTTGGTTGAGCAAATAAAAAAGTGCTTCCATACTGACACTCCACTGCCGTCTGCTCTGCACGCCGCCGCAATGCAACTATATCGTCAGTATCTTGTAGTCGGCGGTATGCCAGAGTGTGTACTTCAATTTGCTGAAACAAAAAGAGATGGAAACAGTCCAGACAGGCCATTGCCAACGGAACTTGTGTGAGCACCCTTTCTGAAAAAGAACGCATCAGCAATGCCCTTGAAGTCCAAGACTTCCAAGATGAAGAAAGCTCTGAAGAACGACAAGATCACTGTCAAAGTAGAGAAGCTGAAGAACAAGAAGATCTCTTCCATGATCACTCTGTCCGAAGAGAGCAGACGTATGCAGGATATGATGAAGATGCATTCCATGCCCGGTATGGACATGAGTGCCTTCGGCGGTGAGGGAGAGACCCTGATCCTGAATGCCAGCCATCCTCTGGTACAGTACATTACTGAGCACCAGGATGGTGAGAATGCAGAAATGATCTGCGAGCAGCTGTACGATCTGGCAAAGCTTCAGCACGCACCTCTGTCTGCCGATGCCATGACCAAGTTCGTGGCAAGAAGCAATGACATTATGATGCTGCTGACTAAATAATAAGATAGCTTGTGAAGTAGACAGAAAAAAGGAACTGCAATGTGTTTTATAAACAGGCTGCAGTTCCTTTTTTGGAATGTGGAGACGGAGAATGCGACAGAGGCATAGTGTTATCTTTACGATATTGACTGGGAGAGATCCCGGTCATTTTTTTGAAAAATTTAAAGAAATAGGCATAGCTGGAGAAGCCGAGAAGTTCCTGTACCTCGGTGACGGTCCGGCCCTCTGCCAGCATCGTCTGGGCGAGGTTAGCCCGCTGCAGATATAATGCCCGATGGTGGCATGGGTATGTTCCTGAACAGGCGCCCCGAGATAGTCCTTGTTCAGGTAGAATTCTGCAGCAATGCTTTCCAGGGTCAGTGGCTCTGTCAGATGCCGGTTGATAAAGGCCATGACCTCATTGATGTTTTTCTGGGGCTGGGAAATAGAACGCTGTCCGGTAGAAGATGCCTGTAGGCCGTGCTGGATCCGGCTATCCAGTATACTTAGCAGAGAGAAAAAATCCGCATAGGCAGAAAGGGAGGGGCTGAGGATGCAGCTGCAAATAGTGATCCAGCTGACTGCAGAGCCCGGTAAGCCCGGTGGGAGAAAGCCGGAGGATCGCAGGAGAAAAGCCGGATCTGCATAAGGCATGAGTCCGGAACCGGCTCCAAGGACAGTATACAGCCAGTCGCTGTTAATATTCAGGACGTAGCGCTCATAGATGGTCAGCTTCTGATTGAACAGCTGATGCACATGGTGAGGCGGAAATGATGATCAGAGATCCTTTTCGAAACACTGGAGACAGTGTCGTCTAAGAGGACATCCGGGAGGTCGGACATTGTAAGATATATTTCCAGAGCGTTGTGCGTATGCGGTCTGGCAGGAGAAGAGGTTCCGTTGTTGCGGGTAAGCCAGTTCATAGGGTGCATCAATTGTAAAATAGGGAATAGTCATTTGGGTTTTCATAGGCACTTCAAAGATCGTTATTTTGCATAAAATTAGTATTTTATATACATATTATTACAACCGTAGAGAAGTTACAATAAGAACATCAAAGAAATACATCAGAGAATGAAAGGAAAGGTGTCTAAATGGAAAAGGTAAGACTGGGCATTATTGGTATTGGGAGTATGGGAACCGGTCATGCAGGCAATGTGTTGAAAGGGATGGTGCCGGATATGGAACTGACCGCCGTAGCGGATATCCGGCAGAGCCGCCTGGACTGGGCAAGGAACAATCTTCCGGAGACGGTCAAGGTATTTGATGATGGCAGGAAAATGATTGATTCGGGAAGCTGTGATGCCGTTCTGGTGGCAACACCACATTATCTGCATCCGGAATTCGTCATCTATGCATTGGAGCATGGACTGCATGCGATCAGCGAAAAAACCGGCAGGAGTCTACACGAAACAGGTACGGGAGATGAATGAGGCAGCGGAAAAGGTCTGACAGATCCTTTGCCATCATGTTAAAATCAGAGAACCAACTGTGTATACAGAAAACTTCACGAAATGATCCAGAGCGGCGAACTTGGGCAGCTGCGACGTGTCAACTGGATCATCACCGACTGGTATCGTAATCAGAGCTATTATGATGCGGCGGGCTGGAAGGCAACCTGGGACGGAGAAGGTGGCGGCGTGCTGTTGAACCAGTGTCCGCACCAGCTGGATCTGCTGCAATGGCTGTGCGGCATGCCTGTGAAGGTGAGAGCCTTCTGCCACGAAGGAAAATGGCATGATATCGAGGTCGAGGATGATGTGACGGCTTATATGGAATTTGAAAACGGAGCCACCGGTGTCTTCGTGACTACCAGGCAGATGCTCCAGGAACCAACCGGCTGGAGCTGACCTTCGAGATGGGAAAAATCGTGTGCGAGGAAGGCAGACTATTTTTTTGATAAACTGTCCACCAATGTGGAGTGATTTCTGCAAAACGGAGAAGGAAGGATTTAAAAAGCCGGAATATTCCAGAATTGAGATTGAGACGGATGGACAAAAACGAGCAGCATATTGGTGTATTGAAAGCGTTCGCAGGCATATTTAAGAGGAACTCCATTGGTGGCAGAGGGAACGGAGGGAATCCGGGGGCTGACCCTGTCAATGCCATGCACCTGTCCAGCTGGCTGAACCGCGTGGAACTGCCGTTGGATGAAGAATTGTTTTTGAGAATGAACAAAAACGTGCCACTTCCAGAAAAAGGAAGACACTGATATTGTATTTGATACGACAGGCACTTATTAAGGAGGACAAAAGAATGACAGTAAAAATCACAGGTTTTGCAGATGAAATCGCACCAAGGAACTGACAAGCTCAGATCGCAGGACTGAAAGGACTGGGAATGTCTTATGTGGAGATGCGTGGAGTGGATGGAGAAAATCTGATCTATCACACGGATGAAAAAAGTGGAGCAGATCAAGAAGACACTGGATGATAATGGAATCCGGCTTTCTGCCCTGGGATCTCCCTTGGGTAAGATTCTGATCACGGATGATTTCACTCCCATTTTGAAGAGTTCAAGAGGGCAGTGGAGATCAGCCATAAGATGGAATGCCCGACGATCCGGATGTTCAGCTTCTATCTTCCGCAGGAGAGTGATCCGGCAGCCTATGAGGGCGAAGTCTTCGACAGGATCGGTAAATTCGTGGACTATGCCTCTGCGAATGATACACTGCTCCTGCATGAAAAATGAAAAAGATATCTATGGAGCAATGGCTCCGGAATGCAAAAAAACTCATGGATACCTTTTACGGGGGATCATTTTAAAGCTATTTTTAACTTTGCCAACTTTGTACAGTGCGGACAGGATACGCTGGAAGCCTATGAGATGTTAAAGTCCTATATTGCCTATATCCATGTAAAGGATGCACTGAAGTCAGACCAGAGTGTAGTTCCGGCAGGCTATGGTGACGGAAATGTGGCGGTGATCCTGAAGCGTCTGTCAGCCTCCGGATTTGATGGATTCCTGTCACTGGAACCGCACCTGTTTGAGTTTGAGGGTTTCCATGCACTGGAAAAGGACGGCAGGAGCATTGCTGTCAAAGAAAAGAAGGTACTCAGCGGTCTTGAGACATTTACCATAGCGCATGATGCTTTGATGAAGCTTCTGGACAACTGCATGTAATTCCCTTTACGATGAGGGAGACTGCGTCAGGAGGCGCAGAGGCACCCACCTTCTCAATATACTCTGTGGGAGTATAGCCGGTATATTTTTTAAATACCTGGCTGAAATACTGTGGATTATTGCCGAATCCCACAGACCTGGCAATAGTTTTGATATTGTCATTATGATAGTACACCATAAGGCGGATGGCTTGTTCCATCCGCTTTTTGTTCAGGTAATCGGAAAACCGGATGCCTTCCTCCTTTACAAATTGTTTGCTCAGGTAGCCGACACTGACAAAGAGATAGTTCTCTGCCAGCCATTTTAAAGACAGGGTCTCACAGTCCAGGTGGGCTTCCACGTAAGATTTTAAGAGGCTGATGTTGGCACCGCCCTTAGAGGAGGCAGCCTCGTCCTTCTCCTGCAGCAGTACGATCTCCGCCAGCTTCCGGATCTCGGAGGTCTGGGTACAGGAATACAGGCGGCGGAAAAAGTCACAGGCAATATCGAGCGGCGGCTCTTGTCCGGAGTTATCGGGATTCAGGAAAAGTCCCAGGGCGATATTCTTCGCAACATCCGGTGTCATGGAAGGAGTGAAGACGGAATCCAGCAGAGATGGAATATCCGTTTCGGCCGGGGAAGCGGTAAATGCCTCACGCAGCTTGGAAATCCGCCAGGGAGCGGCCATGTTGTTATGGAAGTCCCTGGTTTCTCCGGTTTCTGGGCGGATCAGCAGGATCCGTTCATAGCGGGATATCTTGGATATGATCTGCGCAAACAAATCTTCCGAAGTGTCACCGTGGAGAAAAGAGGTTTCAAAGGTTACACACTGTTGCGGATAATGCAGCTCCTCCAAAGACTGGCGGATCTTTTCCTGATGGGCCAGGGTGGGAGAGGACAGGACGAAAAGAGCACTGTTTTTTACATAAATCACAGGAAAGACACTTTCTGCTCCGCAGGAAAGCAGAATCCGCACGATATCCTTTAGAAAACTTTTCAGATAGGTTTCTTCTACAAAGGAACAGATACAGGCATATAGTCCCTTTTCGGGAAAGGACAGAAGTCCCTGATACTTTTTGAATACCTGGGGAAAATTATCAGGCTGATCCAATGCTTCCATAAGCAGCCCCTGTTCTAATGGCGACTGCATATCCTTCAGCAGAAGTGCCTGCTCCGCCTTCTGCTGTACCTCTTTTTGCTTTTTTTCTTCACGGATCGTATCCAGACAGTTGATCAGCTCCTGCTTGTCCGTGGGTTTTAAGAGATAGTAGCGGACCCCGTATGTCATGGCCTGCTGGCATATTCGAATTCACCGTAACCGGATAACAGGATAAAAGTGATCCGGGAGTCGATGCGGGAGGCACGTTCGATCAGTTCCAGACCGTTCAAAATAGGCATCTTGATATCCGTGATCACAACATCGGGATAGTCATCACGGATCCGGTCATAGGCTTCCATTCCGTTTTGGCGGTAGCAATCACCTCGTAGCCGAGGGAGGTATAATCGATCATGGAAGAAAGTGCTTCACGTATGATCTGTTCATCATCTACAATCATCAATCTGAGCATAAGAATCCTCTCTTTCTTTTGGGAATGGACAGCAGTACAATGGCCATTCCGTCTTCATTGTATATAGATAAGCCGTACCGGTCGCCGAAGAGCAGCTTCAGGCGGAGTTGATATTCACCAGTCCCACACCGGAACCCTGGGGGAGTGACCCTGCCTGTGTTCCAGCTTCCAGATGAGATCATCCTCGAAATGGGAACCGGTATTTGCTACGGTAATCTGGTAGACGGTGTCTTTTTCGGAAATGGTGACGGTGATATGACAGACATCGTCACTGAATTCCAGAGCATATTTTTAATGCGTTCTCTACCAGAGGCTGGATACAAAGTGTCAGGGACATAAATATGGGGAAATGTCATCCGGCACATGCAGTTGGAAGTCCAACCGGTCTCCGAAACGGATCTGCTGGATCCGGATATAATCCCTTTAAAACGTCCAGTTCCTTTTTTAAAGGGATCAGGTCTTCTTTGCTGTTGACAGCAGCGCGGAACAGATTCCCCAGGGAACGGACCATGGTGGAGATGTCATCGGCACCGTATTTTTGCGCCATCCAGTTGATGGTATCCAGGGGTATTGTAGAGAAAAATGCAGGTTGATCTGCTGCTGCAGCATCTTGATATTGGTATCCCGGAGCAACAGCTGCTTTTTCATAGTTTTATCCCGCCAAAGTCTTTACATTGGATTTCATTTCGTCAAAGCTGACATGCAAGCTGCCCGATCTCATCGGTACGGAGACTGTAATCGTAGTGAGCGGTGTCCTCCGGATCCTGGAGTCCCTGTCCGAAGCGGCGGATCTTCTCTACCAGAAGATCCAGATGATGGTGCAGTATCCTGCGCAGAAGCAACAGTGCCAGAAACAGAGCGATCATCACGACCACGGCGGAGAACAGGATCATCCGGATCAGAACGGTATGGATCGCAGAAAAGAGCGGATCGTAATCCTGAAAATACAGATAATTCCATCCGGTACGTGGAAAATCTCCCTGGATGACAAAGGTCTTTCGTTTATCTATGGAAAGAATAGAATAATGGCTGCTGCCATGATTCCAGACTGCAGCAGGCTGGAATACTGTTCCGGATGGTAAGTCTCCTGTGGGTAAAACTGCGCATTTCCTATGGGTAAGCCAGATGATCCAGGGTCAGATGGCGAAGCTGCCGGATATCCCGGTAAAGTACGATGGTATTCCCGGGGAAGCCGGTGCACTCCAGCTGGCACGCCCCTGGCAGGCTGCTGCATTTTCTGCCAGTTCCTCCAGAGGAAAAGCATCCAGATCGGAAGTATTTCCCATACAGATCAGTGTGTCGTCAGGAAGTACCAGACTGATGGATTTGATATAGTCGTCATCAAAAAATATAAGGATAGAGAGCCTGATATATCGTCTGCTTTCTCTGGGCATTACGGATACTGGTGGGAGCATCCATGATATCGGTGAGATTCGTCTGAATGATGGTATCGGACAGGATCCGGCAGAACCGGATTCCACGGTCTCCATTCTTGCAGAGACGAAGGAAGATACATAATTCAGAGACTGTGCATTGGAAGTATACAGCTCACGGCATAATACTGGGAAAGAAGCTGAATGCCCACAACAAAAGCAAAGAACACAAAAAAAAGCAATGTCGTTGACAGGATCAGTAGTATTTTCTTATATAAAGACAGATTATTAAAACGCTGTGATAAATTGCTCATGGAAAAACCTCCGTATCATGGTTATTATATAGTAAAAATATGGGAAGTTCAATTTTCATCCGTGGGAAGAAAACAAAAAGCCGTTTTTTGAACACTCAGAAACCTTTTTTTGAACACGAAATTATGCAAAATGCCATATGGAATATGGAAAACTGAAAAGTATGAAAATGTGACGAAAAAATGTAAGATTATGGTTAAAAAGCCATTTTTTGCATCGACAGAACCGTTATTTAACTTTTTACCATTATGCGAAATGGACATAAAAAATAAATTCATCAAAACAACAACGAGGGATGTGCAGGACACATACCCAGACAGATTGGGGAGGTATAACAAATGAAGAAAAGAATGATTGCAGGTCTTATGGCTGTATTGATGACCATGTCTCTGGCTGCATGTGGAAGCAGCGCAGGCAGTTCTGATGCATCTGGCACAGGCTCCGCTGCCACAAGTGATAACAGCGCAGCACAGGCTGCCAGTGGTGACAAAGTAACCCTGAGCCTTTGCTGGTGGGGCAACCAGACAAGAAATGATGTAACCAAGAAGGCAGTTAGGACCTTTCATGGAACAGAACCCCAATGTAGAGATCAAGGTAGAGTTTACCGACTGGTCCGGCTACTGGGATTAAGCTTTCTGCAATGGCAGCAGGCGGCAACCTTCCCGAGCATATTATCCAGATGGATTACTCTATCTGCAACAGTATCAGCAGAGCGGCCAGCTTGCTGATCTGAGCCAGTTCATTGACAGCGGTGTCATTGACACCAGCAAGATTGCAGACAGCGTTATCGATAGTGGATCTATTGATGGAACCTGTTATGCATTAAGCCTTGGCAGTAATGCTCCTATGATGGTATATGACAAATCGTAGAACAGGCCGGTGTCCAGAGGCTTCCCAGAGCAGCTGACCATCGAAGAACTGTATGATATCGGACAGACCATTTACGAAGACCGGTGTGAAGACCTACTACGATGGCGGCATCAATATGATGCAGATCATCGCAAGAACCCAGGGATCTCATTTGTTCGATGAACTGGCAAGGAACCAAGACTGCAAGCGAAACCCACTTCGCTAATGTATAAGTTCAACAAAGGCGGAATCCGCATTTCTCCTGATCTTCTGGCAGAGAAGAACCCGGATGTAGTAGAGACCAAGCCTATCATTGACGGAACTACCTGGAATGACTTTTCTTATTCCAACCAGTATATCAGTATTGCTGCTTACAGCCGGTAGAGATCTGAGGAATCACCATGTCATCCTACTACCAGCGATGCAACCACAACCGATGTTCTTAAAGCCCAGCCAGTTCTTTTTCTATTGCTGAGACTTCCCCAGAATAAAGAGGGCTGCAAAATTCCTGGACTGGTTCACCAACAGTATTGAGTGC
>VOFC01001451.1_pt1 | contig 26989 bp, 38 predicted proteins | sample 5384161 | NCBI WGS metagenome assembly VOFC01 (sample SAMN12384722, study PRJNA508395) | human gut metagenome | isolation source: healthy gut B | host: Homo sapiens | reverse complement strand
ACCTACAGGCTAATGGTCCGCCGTTGGGTTCTACGATCTAAAAGCGTGGATCACATGTTTCATGTGCGCACATAGAAGGGTCGCAGATAACCCAGACCTTACAGTGACCACAGCTCTTTTCTAATGCTGTCAGATTGTTTACTTGTTACTTTCGGCAGAGACAGCTGCACATAGCTGCTGTTTCTGCTTAACTACCCATCTATCATAAGTAGATGACTGTCAAGGGCTTGGCCGCTTTGGCGGTGCCTGCACCCTTGACTGGCAGATAACTATGATTTACCTCTACGCTGCTTTTATTTCGATATTATCTGTCATCATACCCCATACAAAACATGCCAGTTCTCTTGCTATTGCGGCTACTGCTACATTTCTTTTCTTGCCATGTCTTATAAATTTATAGTATCGGCCCCGTAATCTCGTGTTCGCTTTGTCTGCATACGCAATTACCTCTGTTGTATTACCATTCTGTCTTGTTCTTAAGTCTTTTGACTTATGCCCTACAGTGCCCTTACAGATTCCGCCAGATGCCTCTATCAGCAGTTGCCTCAAATGACTGTTTCCTGCTTTGGTTATTCCAAGTCGGTATATACTGTTTGAGCTTGAGTTTTCTCCCAGTGCAAGCCCAAGATATGCTGCATACTGGTTTCCTTTTGCAAATCTCTCAAAATCTCCAGTTTCAACAATCAAAGACAATGCTGTATGCGTCTTGATTCCAAGAAAACATTCCAGTTTTTTGACTTTATCATGATATTTTGTCTGTTCGGCGATTTCCTCGATCCGTTTATCGTATCTCTCAATCTTGGCTTCCTGTTCTTCGTATGATGCCATATATTCGTTCAGCGTTTCGCGATATAACCCATTCGTGATTTCCAGCTTCTTCAGCCATTTCAAATGTGTCTGCATCCATTTTGTTCCATCATAGCAAAATCCATGTCTGATGCAGAATGCGTTAATCTGCTGTTTGATTTTCTTTAGAGCAAGCTTATGATCATCTCTCATGCGCAGATATTCTTTTACAGAATCGTCATTCTCCGTCGGAATATAAACAGCATGATAACCGCCATATGACAAACACTGGGCAATCATATATGCATCCCGCATATCCGTTTTAATTCTCACGCCTTGTGGTGTAAGCATTGTCGTTGGTGCAAGTATCACACATTTTACGCCTGCGGCAGTTAACTGATTATAAAGAGAATATCCCAGACAGCCTGCCTCATACCCACACTGGATATCATATTCATCGTTCAATCCAAGTTTCAGTTTCAGATTTTCAATAAACATCAAAATATTTTTATAATCCGGCGTCACCTTGATTGTTGCAAATACGCGGTCATCCTCACCAATGATTGGTTCCATTGCGCATAATGTGTAATTTGTGGTATGGACATCCATGCCAATTTTTAGTATTCTTTTCATATGAGTGATCCTCCCTCGCTCATTATTAACATACACTTTCCATTTCTTTTCACATGTATCATAAAAACATCCTATTGTAAAATCAGCAAAAAATTTCATCGCCAATCTCCAACTTCCACTTTCCTAATTTACCTTGCAATTCTTCTTTAATTTTCAAAAATTCTTTTCTATTCATCTGTACTACCTCAATTTATAATTCCTAATCGTTTCATAGTACTTCCGTTAAGTGGAGTAACATATTGCCCTGCTCCTCCAGACATATCTCCCCACGAAGCTGCTGTTCCTTTTAACCCATAAGTGGCATCAATATTACTTCCTACAGCATTTGCTGTATCCTCAATAAAATCATTATATGTATTTTGCAAATTTTTAAAATATGATGAATCAACATTCGCTATTCCTTCCCTGGATAAAATTGTATTCAAGCCATCTATATCTCCATTTTTTATTGCATCAATTTTATCAAAATACGTTGCATTATTAAAAGCTCCCGTATGATAAGCTGCTTCATTCTCTACATAAGGAATTGCTCTTTCACTATATGTGTATTTACCCGTTGGAGGAACATCTGCAAAATTAGAGCCTCCCATATATCCATATCTATCCCACGTATCAGGTAAACTATCTGTTCTGGAAATAGATTTGATTGTACTTTCATCAAAGCCTAGTCCTAATTTTAGTATAAATTATCGCGAAAATCACCTAAACTTTTGATTAATTTTTCACTTTTCCCATCAACAACCAAAAATCCGTGGCACATGCCACGGATGCAGGAGCTGTTGGATGTTCGAAAGTATAACCATAATAAATTTAATTAATAGTTTTCTTTAAAAAATTCATATTATCCTCAATGATATACTCATCATTCAGTTTATTCTTTAGAAGATTGATTACCAAGAGCAATTCTCTGAAAAAGTTTTCTCTCTTTTCAGCCTCTTTAAATCCAATATATTTGAATTCTTTTCCATCATCCAAATACAAACTATCATATATTTTTTGAATATTAACAAATTTAGGTCAATATCACTATCTCCTATTAAATATGGTGGCAAATCATTCTCTATCAATTCATTATCTTCACCATAAATCCACACTGGGAAGCATCCATATTCAAATTTGATTTTTATTACTTTCATACACATTCCTCTCTACTTTGGATTAGCACCAACTATAAATCCATTATTACCTACTGTAATAGCAACTTTATGAATTTCTCCGTTATAAGTAAATTCATATATAGGTCTTCCAGTACCTCTTCCCCTGATATCCAACGATTTTTCCATTCTCTAGTGCATTCATTACATAATCAGGAATTTGCTCTTGCGTTATTCCTTTATTTAGAAAATCGTCAGCATGCTCAGTAATAATGTGATTTAATCCCGCAGTATCTGTTCCATTTTCTAACCACACTAATTTTCCATCCGCAGTCTTTGTTATTGCAACAATATCCTCTGGATTATACTTTACCCCACTATTAGCTAATTCGTCTAATAGATTAGAGTTTAAACCACTCTCAACAACCTTTCCGGCATCTTCCGCTGCATTCCCGGCTCCCTTGGCCGCTCCTCGGCTATGTCTGCCACATTATCGGCGGTCTTTCCGGTCTTGGCTACATTCTTGATCTTATCCAGTCCCTTGTCTGCAAGTAGTGCTGTCACAACTTCCGTTACTATATATCCGGACGAGTACGCAACTCCCTTTTCATCTGCTGTGTCACATATTGACTGCCCGATTCCTCCAATGGTATTTACCGGATCTTTGAGCAGTGGCTCGTACTTTTGTTTTATCTTTTCTACTTCCTGATCCAGCACCTCTGGAACCTGTATCGGCACTATGGATTTCCACCTGACATCCACATACAGAATTCCCAAATCCACCACAAGCGTCAGAAGTCCCTTAACGGTGTCTACGAGGCTATCCCCTATGCCTGCCAGAAAATCCCTGATTGCGTTTCCTGCATCACTGAACTTGTCCCCCATTGAGCTCCATTCACTGTAGTAAGCCGACATCTTGCTTTTATATGAATCATCTGTGTTTTCAAACGGAATCACTTTGTTCTCATAAATTTTCTTGATTTCATCCACACGCATCATCGTGGTTTCATTTTTCTCATACATTTGTCTCCCACTGGACAACGGAGTCGACACGGGTGGCACAGCCAATCTACTTATCCGTTTCGGATTAAGGATTTTCCTGTAGAACACAAGGCACGAGACAAAAGAAGATTGCCTTCATGTTGCGTGATGTTAACTCTGAAAAAAAGAGCTATTGCAAGTCAATTTTTCGATTTGAAAACAGATTTTTCATATAAACCACTAAAAATGAGCAGAATTGGCTTTAAGCCATAGACCAAAAAACAGTAGATATGCACAAATTTACTGTTTAAGCAGGGAATGCAACTTTCTCTTGCCCTTGTGAGAGCCTGTGTGCGATTTTTAGACCGAAGTTGAGGAATTTACCCATGATAGACTTTTTAAGCCTTGTTGGGAAAATGTGAAAGACATGGCTTCTTAAGATACCGCCAAAATAAGCAAGGTCGAAAATAGTGCAGGTTAAAGGACTTATACCGCCACTTGGCAGCATAAGCCTAAAGCCCCCACCGGCAAAGCCGTTGGGAGGGAATCCTATATGGCATAACTTTCTCTGCCATTCGAGAATTTGTTATGCTATGGGACAACTTTATCAAGATTGACAAATACATTTGGTATACCACCATTATATTTCACAATAAAGCTTCTGTAATCCGTTGGCAAAACCAATCTCCATTTTCTCTCTTTTTCTGCTAATAATTCATCAGTTGGTATCGGTTGAATAATCGCATTATCTTGTATCGTCATTTTATATCCTCCCTATTATCGAGGAGCATCTGCCCACATTCCAGCAGTTCTTCCTTCATTATGTGTTGTTAATATCAGCAGTTTTGAAAAAAAGAATTTGGAAATTATCACAGAAAAAAAATACTCAGTTATGATTTCGAATGTTCTTATATGAAGTCATTATTAAATATACTAAGAGTGCATTACAACGGCATATTGGCTTTGCATAAATTTTATTTTTATAGTGAACTAAGTCATATGGATAATATGGTACATCCTTTAAACTACTATCATCCAGATTTAGTATTTTTGCAATAGCACCTGCTTCAAAACTCCAATACCCATAATACACATTTTTGCTTGATTTATGACTATCATACCAAGCACATTCCCTATGTATTTCGTACCATTTTTCCTGTAAATACTCTTTCAACGCTTCACAAGCTATTATTTTTTCATCATTATCCAAAATTTGTTTTAAGCATTCGTATACTTCAAATTCAAACTCAACTCCTTCTCTCTCCCAAGTAGAATCAATTTCTTTAATCAAAAAATTTACTAAACGGTCATCAAACTTTTCAGATATAAGTCTCTGCTCTAATTCAAACATGTCACTCCTATTAACTTTGAACAGTACTCCCAATGAAAGTACTTTTTATCAACTCAATATAGCCATATTTTTCTATCCCACATCTTGCTATAATAAAACAATAATCTTTTGTAAGATTCTTCAATCGTTTCCAAATTTTCTCCTAAAGAATATAATAAATTGATTTCTTTTTTCATAGGAATTAATTAAAATACTATATCCATTACGAGTACCTCTATCTAATTCTCCCTTTTCAAGAGTTGTTTTTTTTACGGCATCTTCAAACATTATTATATTTTTTTTTTTTCCTTTTGGATTAAAGTGTTAAAATAATGTTCATCTTTCATTCTATCTCTCATTTTTCATTCTCCTATTGTTTGATTCCATCAATTAATTCTGTTATATCAATTCCACAATCTGATGAGACATGAACCAATATAGAACCTACATTATCTGGATTTAAAATCATTTCCATTTTAATATCATTGGCAACCCCTTCACCAACAGCATTTTCTAATCTATCAATTATCCATTTATCACTCATCTGTGGAGTTCCATCAGCCAGTATCGACAACCTTGAGCTGCCATACTTTGCCTCTCCAATTATGTATGGTGGATGACCGTCCGGATTATAATATACTCCATCAATCCCCTGATGCGTTGGAGTATTCAAATCGGTCACTCTGTCGAGACTTATTCTCTCGTATCCTTGACTTTTTAAAATACGCATCCATCTTCATCTCGCCATAATTACCTTTTTGAATGTTATTACTTAATGGAACATCTCCATTCTCTACCCCTTTTATAATATTGTCTACAGAATCTAAACCACTCTCAACAACCTTCCCAGCATCTTCCGCTGCATTCCCGCTCCCTTGGCCGCTCCCTCGGCTATGTCTGCCACATTATCGGCGGTCTTTCCGGTCTTGGCTACATTCTTGCTCTTATCCAGTCCCTTGTCTGCAAGTAGTGCTGTCACAACTTCCGTTACTATATATCCGGACGAGTACGCAACTCCCTTTTCATCTGCTGTGTCACATATTGACTGCCCGATTCCTCCAATGGTATTTACCGGATCTTTGAGCAGTGGCTCGTACTTTTGTTTTATCTTTCTACTTCCTGATCCAATGTCTCCGGGACATGCCCCAGCGTCATCCGTGAACACTCACTATGCACATACAGAAGTCCCAAATCCACCACAAGTGTCAGAAGTCCCTTAACGGTGTCTACGAGGCTATCCCCTATGCCTGCCAGAAAATCCCTGATTGCGTTTCCTGCATCACTGAACTTGTCCCCCATTGAGCTCCATTCACTGTAGTAAGCCGACATCTTGCTTTTATATGAATCATCTGTGTTTTCAAACGGAATCACTTTGTTCTCATAAATTTTCTTGATTTCATCCACACTATCCGATAATTTTTTTTCTTATGGATGTATCAAGCTGATCACGGAATCCCTGCAGCTTTTCATAGTTTCTCTGTCTGCGTGCACTTTCTGCATCTTCTTCCTGTTGCTGGGCAGATTTTTTCGCTTCATTTTCTTCGTCGCTGCTAAATGGATTGGGAATAAACAGCCGCTTGTAGGTTGCCAGTGTGCTTCCTGTATCCTGCACAATCCAGTCAAAACTGGTAGCCTCTCCCTCTATCTGCTTATAATTCCACCAGATGTCGTTTCTGTCCACGCGCATCATCGCGGTTTCATTTTCCGGCGCAATATAGTCTGTCATATCAGAAATATAACTGTCAATCATCTCTTTGATGACGCCCAGCCGGTACTTCAGTATCTTTTCATTTTCCCATACATTTGTTTCCCACTGTTCACTCAGCTTATTATAGGCATCACTGTCCTGGTCTTTGATGGTCTGTTCAAATTTTCTTGCCGCCAGTCCCACAGCTTCCATCGCATCTATGTATCTTTGCACTTTTCGGGAAATTGCATCCAAATGGCTCATATTTAATTTTAAGTCTCGTTTCATTGTATGTAAATCCCCTTTTATTCAAAACTCATACTTTCAAGTAATTTAACGCCATCATCATATGCGCTCTCCATGATCTCTATTTGTTTTTCCACCTCTGTTCTCTGATCTGCATTTTCGAAATCCATTTCTGTAAAATCTTCTCTTACCTCTTTTTAAGATTCTTAAGACTCTCTATGTAACTACTTTTTTGCTTTCTGCATCGCTCTTACTTAGTTCCCCCATTCGTTTCCCCTTTCTCAGCAAGCTTTTCGTCCATTTCCTTTATGTTTTGTTTGATTTTATCGGCATCTTCCATATATTGTTGCATATTCGTCTCCAGCGTATCCATATTCCACTTCTTTGATATCTCCAGCACTCTGGTCAATTTATCCACAAAATCAGAATTCATACTATCGAGATTTTCTAATTCTGTTTTAAAACCATTCTCAACACAGCTATGAAATTCATCTTTTGCATCATTCATCTCTTGAATCGCATCTTCCAATACTTGATAATCTACTTCAACCTTTTTGCCCATTCGTCATATTCTCCCTCTGCATTTGTTCAAAGAATCTCTTTCTCTCATCTGCATTTGCAAATCCCATGCTCTTTTCTTCTCTGGTTTATAATTAACTCCATTTTCACCTTTCTGTTATGAAGTGACTTTTTGTCAAGAGTTAATTTCAAGAAATTTTTCTTAACCCCAGTCACATTTGTTTTCCTGACAGCATTGGAAAAGAGCCCTAGTTTAACAGTCCCCGGCAGTTGGCCACTCTGTTATACGTGGATTGCTTACCTACAGGCTAATGGTCCGCCATTGGGTTCTACGATCTAAAAGCGTGGATCACAGTGTTTCATATGCGCACATAGAAAGGACGTAGATAACCCAGACCTTACAGTGACCACAGCTCTTTTCTAATACTGTCAGATTGTTTACTTGTTACATTGTGGCAGAAACAGCTGCACATTGCTGCTTTTTCTGCTTGACTACCATTTTATCATCGGCAGCTGACTGTCAAGGGCTCAGCCGCCTCAGCGGTGCCTGCACCCTTGACTGGCAGATGACTATGATATACCTCTACGCTGCTTTCATTTCAATATTATCTGTCATCATACCCCATACAAAACATGCCAGTTCTCTTGCTATTGCGGCTACTGCCACATTTCTTTTCTTGCCATGTCTTATAAATTTATAGTATCGGCTCCGTAATCTCATATTCGCTTTGTCTGCATATGCTATTACCTCAGCCGTATTACCATTCTGTCTTGCTCTTAATTCTTTTGACTTATGCCCCACAGCACCCTTACAGATTCCACCAGATGCCTCTATCAGCAGCTGTCTCAAATGACTGTTTCCTGCTTTGGTTATTCCAAGTCGGTGTATATTGTCTGAACTTGAGTTTTCTCCTGGAGCGAGTCCAAGGTATGATGCATACTGGTTTCCTTTTGCAAATCTTTCGAAATCTCCAGTTTCAACAATCAATGACAATGCCGTATGTGTTTTTATTCCAAGGAAGCATCCAAGTTTTTTTTGACTTTGTCATGATATCTTGTCTGTTCAGCGATTTCCCCAATCCGTTTATCGTATCTCTCAATCTTGGCTTCCTGTTCTTCGTATGATGCCATGTATTCGTCAAGCGTCTCTCGATACAATCCATTTGTGATTTCGAGTTTCTTCAGCCATTTCAGATGTGACAGAGTCCATTTTGTCCCATCGTAGCAAAATCCATGTCTGATGCAGAAGGCGTTGATCTGCTGTTTGATTTTCTTTAAAGCAAGCTTATGATCATTCCTCATGCGGAGATATTCTTTTACAGAATCGTCATCCTCTGTTGGAATATAAACAGCATGGTAACCGCCATATGACAAGCATTGGGCAATCATATATGCTTCCCGCATATCCGTCTTAATTCTCACGCCTTGTGGTGTAAGCATTGTTGTTGGTGCAAGTATCACACATTTTATGCCTACGGCAGTTAACTGATTATAAAGCGAATATCCCAGACACCCCGCCTCATACCCACACTGGATATCGTATTCATCGTTCAATCAAGTTTCAATTTCAGATTTTCAATAAACATCAAAATATTTTTATAATCCGGTGTTACCTTGATTGTTGCAAATACACGGTCATCCTCACCGATGATTGGTTCCTGAAACTTTGTTTTTCATTATAAATAAGACTGCTCCAATACTTCATTTTTGAAAAAACACATCCACAAATGAATTTCGTCAACGACCACATGGACTACAAGCAATTTTCATAAAAAGGAAAAAATAGGCCGAAAAATTGCAAAATCTTTATCACCGCCAATCTATAAAACATGATTTTCTGTTACAAAATGTCTGAATCTTAAAAAATCAAAGTTTTGTTGTCATCCCATTGTGACAAAAACGAAAATTTTTCATTATAAAGTTCTATTTTTGAAAACTTTTTTTACAATAAAAAAAAACCGAAAACCGAAAAACAAAAATCCGGAAACAATTTTCAAGTATCTGATTGTATCTGACCCCTAGCCATACCAAATGCAAGCACCCATAATAGCTAACAGCATCAGTACAGATTATAACGAATGCAGTATCTGTTATAACGATAGTATCACCACTTAAAAACAACACCAGTACAAATCAAAACAATAGTACTACAAATAAATCGCAAAATATCCATCCGCACAGCTAATACATTCTGCTACCCCTGTGGTATCGAAAAATACAAATTTTTCTTAGTTTCTGTCTTGAAGGATTTTCTTCAAGTAATACTTCAAGAGCATTCACAAACAAGAGACTTCTTATCTTGTCTGTCTTAGCCAAAATACTGGAAAAACAGGAATTATGGAATACCATCTTGCAGTCGCTGACACGTTCCATAGTCTCTTTATTACTGAGCTTTTCCACCTCAGCTTTCTTCATACCCCTACTGGATGAATACAAAGGCATACCAGTCGGATAATATTTCAGACGCTCACCCTTGATAAATTTCTTATTCTTACCATCTACTTTCTTCTCTACAATTCCAGATTTAGGTGTATCTTCTTCGCCTGTTTCGTCTTTATATTCCACATCGCTCAGATAAACTTTAAAATACAATGCCAAACCTTCCGTATCGTAGACTTTACGCGTATCTGTAATGCCATGCCCCCATAAATCAGCAATCACCTCGTTTACAATAAAAGGTGCTGGTACATCAAAAATAAGTAAAATATGCAAATGCCAAGAATTGTCATGATTTTTCCCCTGCGGCTCAGCTACTGTGATACGTTTAAAGGATTTCTGGCTGTCAACTATCTCTTTACTCTTGTTCAGATAGCGTTGCAATCTTCGCAGGAACATCTTCCCATCTTCGTATACTTTGGTATGGTCTGTCATAGCATTGGCATAAGTCAGTGTAAGCCACTTACAATGACTTGGCTCTGTAGCATTGCAACGGATTAAATCCATTAGCTTATTGATGCTCTTTCTAACGCTCTTTGGTGTCTGATACCGGTTAGTATATTTCTTTCTCTCTTTGATTCCGCCTGTTTTCTTATCCATGTATTTGTCCTTGGAAATATTCTGAATCGGACAGTGATTGTTAGTTCCGGCCGTAAACTGGATTTCTCGGATATTTCCAGCTGTTTTCAATTTTACTTGACTGGTCTCGTATATTTTAAATACATCTGGACTGACTTTTTTATGCTCATAAAAAACACACCCTTTCGCAACATTTTTTCTTGTTGCTAAGAGTGCGTTTATATCAGCCTATTGGAAATTCATATCAAGTTTTTTTCTTTCGTTTACCTGAGGACAAATTTCGCCCTCATTAATCAATTCCTCTACGGAATTGTATCATACTTGAATCACATTAATATTAATGTGTTCAGCAATTGTTAGTTTAATAGATTTAATTTTTTTACTTTTGAGTCCTAAAGTATATCCCTAATCAAGTATTTATAAAATAATCAATTGCAATTTCTAATTCATATCCAAATTCTTGTTGATAATAAACTAAAAATTTAATTAATGCCTCTTTTACATCATTATCAGTTATTTCTCCTTTGTTAATAAATGGTATAATAACTTTTTCCCAATCATCATATGTAGCTTGATCAACAGGTTTTCCATCCTCAAAAACTGTACAATCTAAATCAGACAAAATAGATACTACTGCATCATCTTGTTTATGATTGTTATAATATACCTCAAGTAATTCTATTGTCTTACAAAAAGCTTCATTTAATGTCATTTCATTACCTCCTCGTATTATTATACAATCCTGTCTCGTCATCCCATGTTCTTGGGGTTGTATTAACGCCAGCATTGTCTACTTTTCCATTTCTAGTTCGAACCCATATTTGCGAACCATCACTTTCTGTTTTAGCATACCAATCATTTCCTCTAGCATCTCTTCCTAAATAATTCTTTTTTTTATCATTTGCAACATTCAAAATTTTGCTTCTATTATCTGGGGTATCAATAATATGTCCATTTCCTTCTCTAAAAATATGTTTTAATTGAGCATCATTTTCTGGTAAACTTATTTTTGTTACACTACCACTCTCAACAACCTTCCCAGCATCTTCCGCTGCACTCTCGGCCCCTTTGGCGGCTTCCTCAAGCCCTTTTCCGGCTTTCCCGGCATCTTCCGCTGCACTCTCGGCTCCCTTTGGCTGCTCCTCGGCTATGTCTGCCACATTGTCAGCTGTCTTTCCGGTCTTGGCTACATTCTTAAGTTTATCCAGCCCCTTATCCGCAAGTAGTGCTGTCACAACTTCCGTCACTATGTATCCGGACGAATACGCAACTCCCTTTTCATCTGCTGTGTCACATATTGACTGGCCGATTCCTCCGATGGTATTTACCGGATCTTTGAGCAGTGGCTCGTACTTTTGTTTTTTATCTTTTCTACTTCCTGATCCAATGTCTCCGGAACATGCCCCAGCGTCATCCGTGAACACTCACTATGCACATACAGAAGTCCCAAATCCACCACTAGCGTCAGAAGACCCTTAACGGTTCCTACGAGGCTATCCCCTATGCCTGCCAGAAAATCCCTGATTGCGTTTCCTACGTCACTGAACTTGTCTCCCATTGAGCTCCATTCACTGTAGTAGGCCGACATCTTGCTTTTATATGAATCATCTGTGTTTTCAAACGGAATCCCTGCAGCTTTTCATAGTTTCTCTGTCTGCGTGCACTTTCTGCATCTTCTTCCTGTTGCTGGGCAGATTTTTTCGCTTCATTTTCTTCGTCGCTGCTAAATGGATTGGGAATAAACAGCCGCTTGTAGGTTGCCAGTGTGCTTCCTGTATCCTGCACAATCCAGTCAAAACTGGTAGCCTCTCCCTCTATCTGCTTATAATTCCACCAGATGTCGTTTCTGTCCACGCGCATCATCGCGGTTTCATTTTCCGGCGCAATATAGTCTGTCATATCAGAAATATAACTGTCAATCATCTCTTTGATGACACCCAGCCGGTACTTCAGTATCTTTTCATTTTCCCATACATTTGTCTCCCACTGTTCACTCAGCTTGTTATAGGCATCACTGTCCTGGTCTTTGATGGTCTGTTCAAATTTTCTTGCCGCCAGTTCCACAGCTTCCATCGCGTCTATGTAACTTTGAACCTTTCGGGAAATTGCATCTAAATGGCTCATATTTAATTTTAAGTCTCGTTTTGTTATGAAGTGACTTTTGTCAAGAGTTAATTTCAAGAAATTTTTCTTAACCCCAGTCACATTTGTTTTCCTGACAGCATTGGAAAAGAGCCCTAGTTTAACAGTCCCCGGCAGTTGGCCACTCTGTTATACGTGGATTGCTTACCTACAGGCTAATGGTCCGCCATTGGGTTCTACGATCTAAAAGCGTGGATCACAGTGTTTCATATGCGCACATAGAAAGGACGTAGATAACCCAGACCTTACAGTGACCACAGCTCTTTTCTAATACTGTCAGATTGTTTACTTGTTACATTGTGGCAGAAACGGCTGCACATTGCTGCTTTTTCTGCTTGACTACCATTTTATCATCGGCAGCTGACTGTCAAGGGCTCAGCCGCCTCAGCGGTGCCTGCACCCTTGACTGGCAGATGACTATGATATACCTCTACGCTGCTTTCATTTCAATATTATCTGTCATCATACCCCATACAAAACATGCCAGTTCTCTTGCTATTGCGGCTACTGCCACATTTCTTTTCTTGCCATGTCTTATAAATTTATAGTATCGGCTCCGTAATCTCGTATTCGCTTTGTCTGCATATGCTATTACCTCAGCCGTATTACCATTCTGTCTTGCTCTTAATTCTTTTGACTTATGCCCCACAGCACCCTTACAGATTCCACCAGATGCCTCTATCAGCAGCTGTCTCAAATGACTGTTTCCTGCTTTGGTTATTCCAAGTCGGTGTATATTGTCTGAACTTGAGTTTTCTCCTGGAGCGAGTCCAAGGTATGATGCATACTGGTTTCCTTTTGCAAATCTTTCGGAATCTCCAGTTTCAACAATCAATGACAATGCCGTATGTGTTTTTATTCCAAGGAAGCATCCAAGTTTTTTGACTTTGTCATGATATCTTGTCTGTTCAGCGATTTCCCCAATCCGTTTATCGTATCTCTCAATCTTGGCTTCCTGTTCTTCGTATGATGCCATGTATTCGTCAAGCGTCTCTCGATCCAATCCATTTGTGATTTCGAGTTTCTTCAGCCATTTCAGATGTGACAGAGTCCATTTTGTCCCATCGTAGCAAAATCCATGTCTGATGCAGAAGGCGTTGATCTGCTGTTTGATTTTCTTTAAAGCAAGCTTATGATCATTCCTCATGCGGAGATATTCTTTTACAGAATCGTCATCCTCTGTTGGAATAAAAACAGCATGGTAACCACCATATGACAAGCATTGGGCAATCATATATGCGTCCCGCATATCCGTCTTAATTCTCACGCCTTGTGGTGTAAGCATTGTTGTTGGTGCAAGTATCACACATTTTATGCCTGCGGCAGTTAACTGATTATAAAGCGAATATCCCAGACACCCCCGCCTCATACCCACACTGGATATCGTATTCATCGTTCAATCCAAGTTTCAATTTCAGATTTTCAATAAACATCAAAATATTTTTATAATCCGGTGTTACCTTGATTGTTGCAAATACACGGTCATCCTCACCGATGATTGGTTCCATTGCGCATAATGTGTAATTTGTGGTATGGACATCCATGCCGATTTTTAGTATTCTTTTCATATGAGTGATCTCCTTTTGTATGCGGTAATCCCTGTTACCTTTGTTCTTATCAAACTCTAGTATACAGGTAAATCCACGTTGCTACAAATGTGGGGTCACTTCATATTATCTAGAAAACATTTCACACCATCGCTACCCCTGTGGTAGCGCATCATTTCACCTCTACCTTTAGTATTCTTTTTTGCAATTATTGTACATTGTTCCAAGTCTTCATCATAAACATCCGTTCCAAATGTTTCTACGAATATTTTATTTATTTCTTGTGCCAATGTATGAACTTGTAGATTGTAATTAGAGCAAACAAATTCATTTATTTTTTTTTATTTCATTAATGTATTCATCTTTTTTGGGAGCCATTGGGAAAAAATCCAATGGGGTCCCAATCATTTATAATTTGTGTTATCCTTTCCATTACTTCACCTACTCTCCAAATAATTTACTTATTATTTCTAACATACTACGTAACTATTCAGCACCCCGTTTAGGGTACATAAATTTTTGGTCAAAACAGAGAAAATATAATTTCTGTTTTATCATTGCTTTATTGCGAAAAGTGGATAACTTTTCAATGTGACTGCCAAATACTTTTTGTCTGTGAATTACTAAACAATAAGGCCTTGATTACAGCCAGATAACGTTTTATTTGTGGATTTTATCTGAGTGTTATCGGCAGTTATTTTCTGATTTTTACTGTTTATCCACCGTCATTTTGACAGTACATCCAAACTTTACAATTCGCTTTTTAGCACATTTTCCGTTAAAATAGATGTATCAAATCTTAACGGAAGAAGGTGGTCTGATTGACAAAAGATGAAATGAATAAGCAGTTATTACAGCAGGTTAATTCATTAACATCAACTGTAGATTCCTTGAATGCTACGATCAATGCTCAAACACAGTTAATCGCTCAGCTCAATCAGACAATACAGGAACTGAAGGAACAGCTTAATAAAAACTCCAAAAACAGTTCCAAACCACCTTCAAGTGATGGCTATAAAAAACCTGCTCCTAAGAGTCTCCGCAAACCATCCGGAAAAAGGTTGGTGGACAGAACGGACATCAGGGGACACATTTAGCGGTAATAACAGCTCCAGATAAAATAGTCATACATATGCCTTCCGTATGTGAAGGGTGCCCACATTATCAGATATGCAAAGGCACCGCCTGCATTGCTGAGAAACGACATGTCATCGATGCGGTTGTCACAGTAAATGTAACAGAACATCAAGTTCTGGAACTTCCAATCTGTATGCTGCACGGGGATACCCGCAGAGGTGAGTTCCCTGCTGATGTAAAAAGCAGCCGTACAGTATGGCGAAAACCTTCAGTCATTAGCTGTTGCGTTGAATACCGTAGGTGCAGTCAGCATCAAACGCACCCATGAGATCCTTTCCGGAGTATTTAACATTCCGATTGCAACAGGAACAATCAGCAGCATGGTAAAAAGATGCGCTGACAGTCTGAGTGAAACAGTAGGTAAGATCAAGAATAAAATGATCGATTCCGCACTTGGACATTTCGATGAAACAGGAACCAGAGTGGATAAAAAACTCTGGTGGGTTCATGATGCCTCAAACTGTGAATACACCTATCTTGATATCAGTCCCAAACGTGGAAATGCGGGCATGGAACAATGCGGTGTTCTCCCGAAATTCAAAGGGATTGCCATGCATGACTGCTGGGCTTCCTACTGGAATTATCCGGATATTCAGCATGCAGTCTGCTGTGCCCATCTTCTCCGTGAATTAACGGGGATTGATGAAAATCATCCTGAACAGAAGTGGGCATCTGCATTTATAGACCTTTTACTGGAAATGAAAAAGGTCAAAGACAAAGCTGTAGAGAAAGGTAAGGACTTTCTGAGCTATTATCACTATCATAAGTTCGATAAAAAGTATGATGAACTTATCGGACAGGCTCGGAAGGAAAATCCACTTCCCGAAACCACAGAGAAAAAACGTGGTCGGAAGAAAAAAGGAAAAATCCTTGCCCTGGTAGAACGCCTTGCAAATTACAAGGCCTCAGTCTGTCTTTTTATCCATAACTTCAATGTCCCGTTTGATAACAATCAGGCGGAACGAGACCTGCGGATGATAAAGGTGAAAACAAAAGTATCCGGATGCTTCCGAACAGAGGAAGGTGCCAGAGATTATCTGAAAATCATGTCCTACGTTGGCACGGCACACAAAGCAGGGACATAATGCTTACCAAGCAATCAAAAATGCAATCTCAGGTCATCCTGATTTCATCTTTGCGTAAAGCTGGTTCTGAATAGTTACAAAATTCTTTATAGTCTTTAGGTAATTTCATTTTTACAGTCTCTTCATAGCATGCTATCTCATCAACAATTGTTCCATTTTTTTCCATACCACGAATCTACGGCAGGAGAATTCAATGGTTTATTCTTTCTAATATCTTTTGTAATATCAGAACTGTTTTTATATGTTGTACTACCACTCTTGACAAAGACTCTTTACCCTTATAATTATCCAAGCCGATGACCATCCTCTGAAAAAAGAATACACTTCCCAATCCTAATGTATAACCATAATTAAATTTAGAAATCTATACCCCAAGTGCCACTTCGTTATCTGGTTGTTCTTTTAAAATTTCCTTTGATATGTATTTTGCTTCTTCTTCATCAACCAATTTTTCTGGTATATTGTAGAAAAATATTATTCTTTCTAAATTTCTAAGATTTTTTTCAATTAATAATAATTCTCTAGCATGAAATAACGCAACCGAATAAGCACCTTCTATAAAACATAATGGATTAAGCATTATGTCTATTGCCAGTTCTATCCAACTTACCTTTCCAGTTCTTTGAATCATATACTGTATAAAACAATATACACATATATTCTCTGTGTCATAAGCAATAGTCATTATCATATCTCTTATACTATTGTCATCCATACTTTTACAAATATCTTCTGCCTCCTTATATTTTCCTTTGTAATAAGTTCCTTTTTAAATCTTCCATCATAATTTGCTCCTTCTTTATTGATTTACCCATGCATCTGAAATTTTTATTGTACCATCACTTAATTTGGTATATGTAACTTCTACCTCAAATCCATTAATTGTTGCTTTTTAGAAAAAACTGATTTGTATGGCCCTTCCACCCCAGTATCCATTACATCTGCAATAATATTTTTTATATCACTCCAGTTTTTATCTGAACTAATTTTTCCCATCCATGATTTGAATTTTTACTTCCATCAATCATGTGATTAATTTTGTTCTCAGATAAATTATCTAATTGCTCCAAATACTTAGATGTACTACCACTCTCACCAACCTTCCCGGCTGTTTTTCCTGCTTTCCCAGCATCTTCCGCTGCACTCTCGGCTCCATTGGCTGCTCCCTCGAGCCCTTTTCCGGCTTTCCCGGCATCTTCCGCTGCATTCCCGGCTCCCTTGGCCGCTCCCTCGGCTATGTCTGCCACATTATCGGCGGTCTTTCCGGTCTTGGCTACATTCTTGATCTTATCCAGTCCCTTGTCTGCAAGTAGTGCTGTCACAACTTCCGTTACTATGTATCCGGACGAGTACGCAACTCCTTTTCATCGGCCGTGTCACATATTGACTGCCCGATTCCTCCGATGGTATTTACCGGATCTTTGAACAGCGGCTCGTACTTTTGTTTTATCTTTTCTACTTCCTGATCCAATGTCTCCGGAACATGCCCCAGCGTCATCCGTGAACACTCACTATGCACATACAGAAGTCCCAAATCCACCACTAGCGTCAGAAGACCCTTAACGGTTCCTACGAGGCTATCCCCTATGCCTGCCAGAAAATCCCTGATTGCGTTTCCTACGTCACTGAACTTGTCCCCCATTGAGCTCCATTCACTGTAGTAGGCCGACATCTTGCTTTTATATGAATCATCTGTGTTTTCAAACGGAATCCCTGCAGCTTTTCATAGTTTCTCTGTCTGCGTGCACTTTCTGCATCTTCTTCCTGTTGCTGTGCAGATTTTTTTGCTTCATTTTCTTCGTCGCTGCTAAATGGATTGGGAATAAACAGCCGCTTGTAGGTTGCCAGTGTGCTTCCTGTATCCTGTACCATCCAGTCGAAACTGGTAGCCTCTCCCTCTATCTGCTTATAATTCCACCAGATGTCGTTTCTGTCCACGCGCATCATCGCGGTTTCATTTTCCGGCGCAATATAGTCTGTCATATCAGAAATATAACTGTCAATCATCTCTTTGATGACGCCCAGCCGGTACTTCAGTATCTTTTCATTTTCCCATACATTTGTCTCCCACTGTTCACTCAGCTTGTTATAGGCATCACTATCCTGGTCTTTGATGGTCTGTTCAAATTTTCTTGCCGCCAGTCCCACAGCTTCCATCGCGTCTATGTAACTTTGAACCTTTCGGGAAATTGCATCCAAATGGCTCATATTTAATTTTAAGTCTCGTTTCATTGTGTGTAATTTTCCTTGTATTTAAAAAATATTTCTTTTTAAATATTTACACACTCCCCTATTTTCTTACTATAAAATACATCTCTTATAAATTTTCTTGATTAATCTTCATACTCTTCAATTTTACAGGATAATAATCTCACATCACTACTCAAGAACTTGTATATAATGTTCTCCAAATACCAAGACATATCTGTATACTTTCCCTTAATGGTCTTACGATTTATTGTTATGCTCAATATAATTTGAATTGCTTCGCAACAACCATGATGGTTAATTAATAAACGTGCAGGAGTTCTAGGTTGCTGGGAGTCCGAAAATATAATCGTAATTAAAAATACATAATATCAATACTACTTACATTACTTCTAGCATCATAATCTGATGATATTTTTCCCCAGCTATATTCCATCTGCTGATTAATACCTAATTCATTTAATATATCATCGTGTAATATTTTTCTTTTATCCTCATCTTTTTTCCGAAAACTCTTTATCACAACATATCAAAGACACCATATATATCTTCCCATTCCTAAAGAATAAACTTACAATATATTTCTTATTATCAATAATTTGTTGTTCATCTAAATAAATAATTTTTACCCCATCTTGATTCTTATAAAATCTTGTGTGTTTAAACTGTCCAAATGAAAAGCCTGGAAAAATTGTTAACTCATCTGATATTTTTAAAAATCCATTGCAGATATCTAGCATTATTAATTTCCTCCCTACTTATTTAATTTAATTTTATCAACAGGAATTAATATCCCTTTATCAATCAAATCTTGAACATCAGGAACATAATATTGTGGCAATCCTCCTTTTCCAAATTGCGGATTTGCGTTTGTTATTCCATATGCACTCGCAACATCCGCATTAAATATATAAAGTATAAGCATGATTAAATATACTCTTCTGCCAAATCGATATCTTTTGTCATGTCCAAATCAGGAAATTTATCATCCAACTTCCTTAAACATTCGATATATTCTTTACTTTGCAACTGTTCAGACACATCTTCAAAAAACTTCACTAATAAAATAAATATCTTCTTCAGAACAATTTTCTAAATATGCAACTGTTTCATTAATATCTTTAGATAAAATATCTATCATTTTATTCCAACAGTTCTGAATACCATAATCATCTTCAATATTTTTACTCTTTCTTTCTGAAATAATATTATCCATTATATCCTTAATCATTAAATGCCTCCTTATATTTTATGGTTGCGATGCAGCATCTGGAAATATTGTACTAATACGTCCATTTGTACGAATTACACCAACTCTGACACCATTATAGTTTCCAAATACTGTTACTCCATCAGCCACATTTACATTTTCTGGTAGATTTCCTATATATGCACCAGCATTAGCTATATCCGATTCACTCCAGCTTTCTGGAAACCATGACTGATTCGTACCAGTTCTCTTTGCCTTAACTTTATGGTCTGGTATATTTCCAATTCTAACACCATTGTCATATACTTTTACAATATTGTATTCCAATCCATTAGCTTCTAAAAACTCAATATTGGCTTGTCCATGTCCGCCACCCTTCATTTTAGATACAGCACCTGTCTTGGGATTATATGTAAAATCCCTAGATATGAATGTGTTATTGCTGTATTATCAATAGAATTTAAACCACTCCCAACAACCTTCCCAGCATCTTCCGCTGCACTCTCGGCCCCCTTGGCGGCTTCCTCAAGCCCTTTTCCGGCTTTCCCGGCATCTTCCGCTGCATTCCCGGCTCCCTTAGCCGCTCCCTCGGCTATGTCTGCCACATTATCGGCGGTCTTTCCGGTCTTGGCTACATTCTTGATCTTATCCAGTCCCTTGTCTGCAAGTAGTGCTGTCACAACTTCCGTTACTATGTATCCGGACGAGTACGCAACTCCTTTTTCATCGGCCGTGTCACATATTGACTGCCCGATTCCTCCGATGGTATTTACCGGATCTTTGAACAGCGGCTCGTACTTTTGTTTTATCTTTTCTACTTCCTGATCCAATGTCTCCGGAACATGCCCCAGCGTCATCCGTGAACACTCACTATGCACATACAGAAGTCCCAAATCCACCACTAGCGTCAGAAGACCCTTAACGGTTCCTACGAGGCTATCCCCTATGCCTGCCAGAAAATCCCTGATTGCGTTTCCTACGTCACTGAACTTGTCTCCCATTGAGCTCCATTCACTGTAGTAGGCCGACATCTTGCTTTTTATATGAATCATCTGTGTTCTCAAACGGAATCACTTTGTTCTCATAAATTTTCCTGATTTCATCCACACTGTCCGATATTTTTTCTCTTATGGATGTATCAAGCTGCTCTCGGAATCCCTGCAGCTTTTCATAGTTTCTCTGTCTGCGTGCACTTTCTGCATCTTCTTCCTGTTGCTGTGCAGATTTTTTTTGCTTCATTTTCTTCGTCGCTGCTAAATGGATTGGGAATAAACAGCCGCTTGTAGGTTGCCAGTGTGCTTCCTGTATCCTGTACCATCCAGTCGAAACTGGTAGCCTCTCCCTCTATCTGCTTATAATTCCACCAGATGTCGTTTCTGTCCACGCGCATCATCGCGGTTTCATTTTCCGGCGCAATATAGTCTGTCATATCAGAAATATAACTGTCAATCATCTCTTTGATGACGCCCAGCCGGTACTTCAGTATCTTTTCATTTTCCCATACATTTGTCTCCCACTGTTCACTCAGCTTGTTATAGGCATCACTGTCCTGGTCTTTGATGGTCTGTTCAAATTTTCTTGCCGCCAGTCCCACAGCTTCCATCGCGTCTATGTAACTTTGAACCTTTCGGGAAATTGCATCTAAATGGCTCATATTTAATTTTAAGTCTCGTTTCATTGTATGTAAATCCCCTTTTATTCAAAACTCATACTTTCAAGTAATTTAACGCCATCATCATATGCGCTCTCCATGATCTCTATTTGTTTTTCCACCTCTGTTCTCTGATCTGCATTTTCGAAATCCATTTCTGTAAAATCTTCTCTTACCTCTTTTTTAAGATTCTTAAGACTCTCTATGTAACTACTTTTTTTGCTTTCTGCATCGCTCTTACTTAGTTCCCCATTCGTTTCCCCTTTCTCAGCAAGCTTTTCGTCCATTTCCTTTATGTTTTGTTTGATTTTATCGGCATCTTCCATATATTGTTGCATATTCGTCTCCAGCGTATCCATATTCCACTACCCCTACTGGATGAATACAAAGGCATACCAGTCGGATAATATTTCAGACGCTCGCCCTTGATAAATTTCTTATTCTTACCATCTACTTTCTTCTCTACAATTCCAGATTTAGGTGTATCTTCTTCACCTGTTTCGTCTTTATATTCCACATCGCTCAGATAAACTTTAAAATACAATGCCAAACCTTCCGTATCGTAGACTTTACGCGTATCTGTAATGCCATGCCCCCATAAATCAGCAATCACCTCGTTTACAATAAAAGGTGCTGGTACATCAAAAATAAGTAAAATATGCAAATGCCAAGAATTGTCATGATTTTTCCCCTGCGGCTCAGCTACTGTGATACGTTTAAAGGATTTCTGGCTGTCAACTATCTCTTTACTCTTGTTCAGATAGCGTTGCAATCTTCGCAGGAACATCTTCCCATCTTCGTATACTTTGGTATGGTCTGTCATAGCATTGGCATAAGTCAGTGTAAGCCACTTACAATGACTTGGCTCTGTAGCATTGCAACGGATTAAATCCATTAGCTTATTGATGCTCTTTCTAACGCTCTTTGGTGTCTGATACCGGTTAGTAGATTTCTTTCTCTCTTTGATTCCGCCTGTTTTCTTATCCATGTATTTGTCTTTGGAAATATTCTGAATCGGACAGTGATTGTTAGTTCCGGCCGTAAACTGGATTTCTCGGATATTTCCAGCTGTTTTCAATTTTACTTGACTGGTCTCGTATATGTTAAATACATCGGGACTGACTTTTTTATGCTCATAAAAACACACCCTTTCGCAACATTTTTCTTGTTGCTAAGAGTGCGTTTATATCAGCCTATTGGAAATTCATATCAAGTTTTTTTTCTTTCGTTTACCTGAGGGCAAATTTCGCCATCAGTAATCAATTCCTCTACGGACCTGTATCATACTTGAATCACATTAATATTAATGCTTTCAGCAATCGTTAGTTCAGTAGATTTAATTATTTTTTTTTACTTTTGAGTCCTAAAGTATCCATAATTAAACTAATCTTTCTAACATACTTTTTCCCATCATGTTATCACTATCAATTTCTAATATTTTACTGATTATACCTAATGCCTTTTCTTTGTCAATAACTTTAACATCATAAAACGATAGCATCCATTCTAAATATTTAACAGAATTAGAACTAATTCTAATAATCTCTGATTATGAAAGAAAGCCATTTGATATGCTCCTTCAACATGACACAATGCATTCGTTAGCATATCAAATTCTATTTCATGAAACAAAACATTTTCATCCTTTTGATTTATATATTGAACAAACGCATAGATAATCATACTTTCTGTGTTATATGCCAATTGCACAATTATCTCCCTTTGCTCTTCACTTGACATTTTCATAAAAATTTTTTCTGCTTGTTTAAAATCAACTTTCATAATCGTATCGTATAATTTACTATACATATTTTTATCCTCCTATCTTACAAAAGCATCTGATATTCTAACGGTTCCATCTGATAATCTTTTAAAAGCGAACTTCTACATCATATCCTTTTATATTCATTACTTTACAACTTGCACTACCAGATGGATATTCTGTTCCATCTTCCATAACATTACAAATAATTTCCTTAATTTTGCTCCACTCTTTTCCTTCAACCAAACAATCCCATCTATGGTCATGCCCTAACCTTGGGCTACCTTCAATAATATGATTTACTTTATTTTCTGGCAAATTATCCAATTGTTCTAAATATTTAGAGTATTTACCACTCTCAACAACCTTCCCAGCATCTTCCGCTGCACTCTCGGCTCCCTTGGCTGCTCCCTCGAGCTCTTTTCCGGCTTTCCCGGCATCTTCCGCTGCATTCCCGGCTCCCTTGGCGCTCCCTCGGCTATGTCTGCCACATTATCGGCGGTCTTTCCAGTCTTGGCTACATTCTTGATCTTATCCAGTCCCTTGTCTGCAAGTAGTGCTGTCACAACTTCCGTTACTATATATCCGGACGAGTACGCAACTCCCTTTTCATCTGCTGTGTCACATATTGACTGCCCGATTCCTCCAATGGTATTTACCGGATCTTTGAGAAGCGGCTCGTACTTTTGTTTTATCTTTTCTACTTCCTGATCCAGCACCTCCGGAACCTGTATCGGCACTATGGATTTCCACCTGACATCCACATACAGAATTCCCAAATCCACCACAAGCGTCAGAAGTCCCTTAACGGTGTCTACGAGGCTATCCCCTATGCCTGCCAGAAAATCCCTGATTGCGTTTCCTACGTCACTGAACTTGTCCCCCATTGAGCTCCATTCACTGTAGTAGGCCGACATCTTGCTTTTTATATGAATCATCTGTGTTTTCAAACGGAATCCCTGCAGCTTTTCATAGTTTCTCTGTCTGCGTGCACTTTCTGCATCTTCTTCCTGTTGCTGGGCAGATTTTTTGCTTCATTTTCTTCGTCGCTGCTAAATGGATTGGGAATAAACAGCCGCTTGTACGTTACCGGTGTGCTTCCTGTATCCTGCACCATCCAGTCAAAACTGGTAGCCTCTCCCTCTATCTGCTTATAATTCCACCAGATGTCGTTTCTGTCCACGCGCATCATCGCGGTTTCATTTTCCGGCGCAATATAGTCTGTCATATCAGAAATATAACTGTCAATCATCTCTTTGATGACACCCAGCCGGTACTTCAGTATCTTTTCATTTTCCCATACATTTGTCTCCCACTGTTCACTCAGCTTGTTATAGGCATCACTGTCCTGGTCTTTGATGGTCTGTTCAAATTTTTCTTGCCGCCAGTCCCACAGCTTCCATCGCGTCTATGTAACTTTGAACCTTTCGGGAAATTGCATCCAAATGGCTCATATTTAATTTTAAGTCTCGTTTCATTGTATGTAAATCCCCTTTTATTCAAAACTCATACTTTCAAGTAATTTAACGCCATCATCATATGCGCTCTCCATGATCTCTATTTGTTTTTCCACCTCTGTTCTCTGATCTGCATTTTCGAAATCCATTTCTGTAAAATCTTCTCTTACCTCTTTTTAAGATTCTTAAGACTCTCTATGTAACTACTTTTTTTGCTTTCTGCATCGCTCTTACTTAGTTCCCCATTCGTTTCCCCTTTCTCAGCAAGCTTTTCGTCCATTTCCTTTATGTTTTGTTTGATTTTATCGGCATCTTCCATATATTGTTGCATATTCGTCTCCAGCGTATCCATATTCCACTTCTTTGATATCTCCAGCACTCTGGTCAATTTATCCACAAAATCAGAATTCATACTATCGAGATTTTCTAATTCTGTTTTAAAACCATTCTCAACACAGCTATGAAATTCATCTTTTGCATCATTCATCTCTTGAATCGCATCTTCCAATACCTGATAATCTACTTCAACCTTTTTGCCCATTCTTCACATTCTCCCTCTGCATTTGTTCAAAGAATCTCTTTCTCTCATCTGCATTTGCAAATCCCATGCTCTTTCTTCTCTGGTTTATAATTAACTCCATTTTCATCTGGTATAAAAGACTTCTTCCAGCTCATCTTCATAACCGCGATAGATTACCTTTTCAATCATTGCCGGAGTAAATGACAATACGTTTCCTGATCCTGCAATTCCCAGCGGATATACCACGCCCCCATATGGATAATAACAGCCTTCTCCTGTTCCAAGAAACCGCTTGGTAATAACCACCCGGAAATTCTCTATTTCTTTATCCTCGATAATTCCCTCTTTTTTTAAATCAACCACACTTCCAAGCGGAAGAATATCCTCAAACAGCCCTATCATATCTATAATGAGCTTTTGCATGGCTTCTTTCTTTAAAACAATTCCGCCATTATCGGTACGCAAAATATAAGTATTATCTTCTATTTCAAAATATACATTATTTGCACTACGCTCACTTATTTCTTCTTCATGTTCTTCCAGAACATAAGCATATATTTTATATAAAAAGAAAATCTCCTGCATAAGAAGCTTTCAAGTGTTTTCAAATATTTTTTCTGATACTCTGCTATATCTGCAATCGCAATATATTTTTCCCACAAATTGTCTATTTTTTTGCGTTCATTCTAATTTTACCTTTTCCTTTAAGAAAGTGCCTGCATTATTCGCAGGCACCTCTTGTTTTATTCCCTTACTGTTCGCTTTCTAGTTTCCTGCAAGTTTCTCATCAATTTCAATAATCTTCTTCATGCACTTGTCGATGTAATCATTGAAACTCTCTACTGCTTCCGGAACTGTAGTTGTCAGAAGTGTTTTATACTCATCCTCATAAGTTGAAGATGCTTTGTCATAAGCTGCACCCTCCCAGTAATCTGGAAGTTCATTCATAGTGTCATCAATTGTTTTTGCAGCACTATTCAATTCCTTAACTGCGGACTTGATTTTCTTCACACATCCTTCAATTCCAGTTCTTTCCACTCTTGTTGCCATAATACTATTTCTCCTTTCAAAATTAAAAAATATATGTAAAACCATTATTATGGTATTTACCAAAATTGTATTAAAGATTATGCAATTCCTGCTGAACGTTTCGCTGCTTTTTTGATATTTCATCCATGCTTTTGCACATCTCTTCTTTAAAAATTTCCCTGAACTCGCCCAGCTTTTTACTTAATGATTGCAAATTTGACTCTTGCTCCTCTAATAATTGCATGATTCCGAAATCTTTACTTCCGCATGCCTCTTTTGCATTTTCTATATATCTCTTTGATTGTGCTAATCTATATTCTTCTTCTTGCTCTAACCGATCCAATTTCTTCTCTTTTCTTTCCCATTCATTTCTCTCATCTTCTAATTTCTGATAATATTCCCATTTTTTTTTTGCATTTTCATTTTTGTTCATTTCAACTCACTTCCATTCTCATTTGTTTCTCCTGTTAATTTTTCATATGTTGGATATACCCAGTCCCCTAAATGCTGGTATCGCCAGGCTCCTCCTGCCATAAATTTCATAATATTTACTGCTTTTTTGGATTATCCATAATCCACGCAACGGTTATTGATTCTCCTCGGAAAAACCGTATTTCTTATATTGTTCGATTGCCTTTGCATCATAAGTAAACAGCTCATTTGCAAGCGCATAATTCATCACGACAGCAATCTTTTCAGTATCCTCTGTCGGTTCTATCGTGCAATAACTATAGTCCGGCCATTTATCCTCATCCAAGTCCCACGGATATACCGGAGTACTTTTCACATGATAAAAATCCACCATAATTGCCATTTCATATGCCGTTATCTTCTTGTCTGTAAAATATGCTGGCTGTTTCTTTCTCTGCTCGTTTTCATAATATTTCCATCCACATATGGCACCAATTACTATGCCGGTCAGAATAACTACACATGCTGCCCTTTTTAAA
>VOFC01000453.1_pt1 | contig 27020 bp, 47 predicted proteins | sample 5384161 | NCBI WGS metagenome assembly VOFC01 (sample SAMN12384722, study PRJNA508395) | human gut metagenome | isolation source: healthy gut B | host: Homo sapiens | reverse complement strand
GGCGATATCGTCGAGGTCAGAACCTCGAAGAACGCCGCCGGGCCGAGCCGCGACTGGCTCAATATCGCAAAAAAGCGGCTCTGCGCGCACGAAGATAAAGCAATGGTTCAAAAAGAGCGCCGCGAGGAGAACATCGAGCGCGGCCGCGCAATGTTCGAGTCGGAGCTTAAAACAAGGGCCTGCGCATGGACGACATCATCGACGAGGAGGTCCTGCCGCAGCTGCTGAAAAAGGTCTCACACGAGCCTTGACGAGATGTACGCCGCCATAGGCTACGGTGGCATGGCCGCAACGAGAGCCGTAAACCGCATGAAGGACGAGCTTGCGCGCCTGCACCACGCAAGCGGCAAAAGACCGTTCTCGAAAAAGGTCACCGAGGCCGCCGAGCGCCGCGAGACAGCAGGCGCAGAAAAGGTCAAGCCCGTGCACGGCGTTCTGGTCGAGGGACTGGATAACTGCCTGATAAAATTCTCGCGCTGCTGCACTCCGATACCCGGCGACGATATAGTCGGCTATATAACGCGCGGCCAGGGCGTTTCCATCCACCGCACCGACTGCGCAAACTATGCCCGGCGCGAATTTAAGCCCGGAGGATATCGGCCGCTGGATAAACGTCAGCTGGGCCGACGAGATAAAAGAAAGCTACGCAACGGCGATAACCGTCGTCTCGCGCGAGCGCAACGGACTTATCATGGATATCGCCAGCATATTCAATACGCTCAACACTGGTGCGCACGATAAATGCGCGCGATACGGGCGATAAGTCCATAGTCAATATAACGCTTGAAACCTCCGGCATCGACGAGCTGCGCGCGGTAGTCAACCGCATAAGCGCGCTGCCCGGTGTCGTTGAGGGGTCAAAAGAAACGGAGGTAAACGATGAGAGCCGTAGTAACGAGGGTGGACAGTGCGTCCGTCGCGATAGGCGGAAAGGTCAAAAAGCAGCATCGGCAAGGGCTTTCTTATCATGCTGGGCGTTCACGAGGACGACGAGGAAAAGGAAGCGCTGAAGATCGCCGACAAGATCTGCGGACTTAGAATATTCGAGGACGAGGCAGGGAAGATGAACGTAAATCCCGCCGACGCGGGAGCTCAGCTGCTTATAATCAGCCAGTTCACGCTCTTTTGCCGACTGCAAATCGCGCCCGTCCCGGCTTTTCCAAGGCAGCGCGCCCCGAAAAGCCATACCGCTGTACGAAAAGGTCATAGCCAGAGCCGCAGCCGCGGCTTCGAGGTAGGAACAGGCGAGTTCGGCGCGGAAATGAAGGTCGAATCGATAAACGACGGACCTGTCACCATTATTCTTGACACAAGGGAGCTTTGAAAATGAATATTAAAACTCTGCCCGTAGGCCAGCTTTTGAAACAAACTGCTATGTCGTCATAAACGAGGATACCCTCGAGTGCGTCGTGATAGACCCGGGCGACGAGAGCAACACCATCATGGACTATATAGAGTCGAATAATTTAAAATGTAAGGCGATCATGCTCACTCACGGCCATTTTGACCATGTCGGAGCCGTCAACGCCGTCGCCGAGCAGACAGGCTGCCCGGTGTATATAAATAAGCGAGACGAGGGCTATAAGGTCGGCATGAGCGGCATGATGTTCAAGCTACCCCAGAGGGCGGCAAATACTATGACGACGGCGACGTTATCACCGAGGCCGCCGGCCTTGAGTTCAAGGTCATCGCAACCCGGGACACACCCCGGGCGGCGTGAGCCTTATCTGCGAAAAACGCGCTTTTCGGGCGATACGCTGTTCCGCGGAAGCTGCGGCAGAACGGATCTGCCTGGCGGCGCTACCGAAACGGAGCTGAGATCGGTCAAAAAGCTCTGCATGCTTCCCGGCGACTACGAGGTGTATCCCGGCCATATGGACAGCTCTACGCTCGAGCGTGAGCGCCGCTTTAATCACTATTGCCGCGAGGCGATGGCAAATTTCTGAGCTTATAACCGGAGAACCTAATGCTTGAAGACATACTCAAAACGCTCGTTACGGCGATGCTGCCCATACTTCTGAAATTCGCGGCGCGATACCCGTTGGCGTTGCGGCCGGCATGGACCCGTGGACGGCGTTTGCCATAGGCTTTGTGGGCAATATGCTGCCCGTGCCGTTTCTCATCCTGCTTGCCCGAAAAGTGATAGAATGGATGAAAAAGCACCATATTCTCGATAAGCTGACGACCTTTGTCGAGCACAAGGGCAAGGAAAAGGCCAAGACCGTTCAGGCGTACAGCTTCTGGGGACTTTTCATACTCGTTGCGATACCCTGCCCGGAACCGGTGCGTGGACAGGGCGCGCTCGTCGCCTCGCTGCTGGATATGCGCCTTAAAAGGCGCTGCCTGCCATCGGTATGGGCGTTGCCGTTGCCGGACTTATAGTCCTGGTGCTCACATACGGCGTTATCCACATCGGAACACTGGTGTAATAAGTATTCACTTGCGTGCGTAATAACTGCATAAGAATAATTATTCAAAATCCCTGCAAAATTCGTGAATTTTGCAGGGATTTATGCATATTTGCCGCCGATTGTTCGATTTATACAAGCGAGGGCAGCTGAGGAACGATAATTTGTTCAAAATAACGAGTAAATATTTATTCAAAACTATTGCATAATTGCGAATAAAATGTATAATAGCCACTGTCAATGAATAAAAACCTAACAGAAAGGCGACAAGGTGGAAAAACATGCATAAGGCAAAGACAAACAACAATTTCACGAAATTCATTTCCATGCTGCTTGTTGTGCTGATGCTCGTGTCGATCGTTCCGATCACGGCCTCGGCAGACCCGGCAAGCGCAAGCTTTGAAAAATGTGTCCGGTGAAGGCAAAGATATAATATCTCTTGCGGAAGGACGCGAATACAAAGCAAGTATCCCGATCAGCGCAGACGTTGACCCGGCCACGATAACCTGGACGATGGTCAAGGACAGCTCCAAGAGCTATGTCAGCAAGGAGCTCTTCCCGAACCAGACCGAAGGCGGCGCGCTGAGCACCTGGATCTGCGACGACGGCAAGACCCCGTTCTTCAATGAGGTCAAGACCAGCGTTTCGGATTCAAACGGACAGAAGACACTCGTTGCCGAGTTCAGCACCAACGACTTCTTCTACGGCTACGACTGGTATACCGGCGAGAGCTACCCCGACAACAGCGCTCCCCACGATGAAGGCGGCGCTTACCTCGATTCCTGCGGCTACTTCAATCTCACCGCGACCGACGCACAGGGCAACGTTATCGGCTCTGTTCCCGTGAAGATCGCTCCCTACGACAGCTTCCACACGATGGACGAGATCTACACCGAGCTTGATGAGATGGTAGCGGCTGCAAAGGACTCCGGTGTCTTTGTGCAGAAGTATTCCATGGGCAAGTCCTCGGGCGATATCTATGAACATGCAGCAGCTCATCGGCACGTTCAACCCCATGTCGCTTGCCGAGTTCCACGGCCGCGTGCAGGCCTTCCAGTGCGAGCCCTGCGATCCCCCTCACGAGCCCAACTTTGAGTACGACCTGCTCGCCAACCACCTCATCACCGGCGGCGAGGCGCTGGGCATCGCGGCGGTGGCCAACAACGATGGCTACAACAGCTATGTGATCCCTCAGCGCGATTACCTGAGCTATACCGGCAACGGCACCGAGACCTACTGGGAAGACCCGTGGGACGATATGTCCACGAGCTACACTCCTCAGTTTGCCATGCTGCAGGGCACCGTTGCCTATACCGTTGAGCTGCCCGCCTACAACGACGATACCGCTCAGGCGGCGCAGTACGGTATCCTCGGCAACGCCGCCTATGTTGCCGCGGAGAAGCTTTCCTATCTCGAATCCCAGGTCACCATCTTCGAGCGCGGTGTGAAGAACTTCAATTCCGACGCCTACGCGCTCGTCGGCCAGTGGCTGTGCGACCAGAACGACGTCGAGGGCGCGGAGATGGACGTCTTCCGCCCCGAGTACAACGGCACGGGCCAGAACGGCAACTTCTACCCCGAGTGCTACATCATCCCCCTCGACGGCGCGAACCAGACCAACCTCCGTACACCAGCGCGATGAGTACGCATTCATCAGCAACTTCGCATTCTCCAACCTCCTCGGAGATGACTTCATTTCCGCCTGCGACGACGGCAGCAAGCTTCCGTTCAAGGATGTTAAGGCCGGCGCATGGTACGAGGACAGCGTCAAGTACGTTTACGAGAACAAGCTGATGCTCGGCACCACCGATGATACCTTCACTCCCGTCGGCACCATGACCCGTGCAATGTTCGCAACCGTTCTCTACCGCATGGCAGGCAGCCCCTCCGTCGAGGGCCTGAGCGTAAGCTTCAAGGACATCCCGGAAGGCTACTGGGCCTACGATGCAATAGCATGGGCGCTCAATAAGGGCGTAGTCAACGGCTTCAGCGCCGACGAGTTCAAGCCTAAGCAGGCAATAACCCGTGAGCAGCTTGTTGCAATGCTCTATCGCTACTCCGGTAATCCCGAGGTCAGCGGCGAGCTGAGCTTCACCGACGCGGCAGCTGTCTGCGACTGGGCGGTCAACCCCATCCTCTGGGCATGCCAGAACAAGATAGTTCAGGGCTACACCGACGGCAGCTTTGCTCCGGATAAGACGGCAAACCGTGCCGAGATGGCAGCAATAATCCAGCGCTTCTGCGCTATCTGATAAACCTCAAACCTCTCAAAATAATCTCAAAAGCAAACGGCAAGGTCAATTGACCTTGCCCTTGTTAACTCGATGGTATGCATATAAAATGTGAAGTTATTTAAATCGCTGCTTTGCGGAAAAATTCGCGGACGACGATTTTTCAACGCCCGTTGCATTGACCACCGCCTCGCTACAGCCCATCTCGTCAAAGCCGCAGTGGCGGCACAAAAGCGTCAGCGCCTTTACGGCTTCCTCGCCTGTCACGGTGCTTATCTCGCCGTAGCCTATGAAGCTTTATAGTCGGCTGTCTGCGAGCCCTGCTCAAGCTCGACAAAGCCCGAGCACACATCGGCCTCGACGCAAACGCGGCTGCTTTTTTTCGCAAGAGTGTGCCGCCTGCCGACCTTCGCGCCGTGAACATAGAATGTGAATTCGCCGTTTTCGGCCTCAAATCCGAAGGAGAGCGGCACGATGTAGGCCTCGTCGCCGTCAACAAAGCCGATGCGGATCGTATCGCAGCTGTCAATAAGCGCCTTTATCTCGTCAAGATCCGTTATCGCTCGGTTTGCTTTTCTCATCAAAAACAGATACACCCTCATTTCATACGGCCTTGTTGTAAAAAGCCGTTTGATATAACAAAATTGTTGTCGTAGTTTCGAAAACCTGCTTTGTTTCGTCAAGCGTTATGCCCTCGGGCGCGTCAAAGCGCACGCATTTTTCGGAATATGAGCAGATGACGAGCAGCTTCTTGCCGGCAAGGTTGCGCTCGTAGACGTAAAGAACTCCCTGCTCTTGGGCATGTGCTCAACATAGTCGCCGTATATGACAACGGGGTTGTCGCGCCTGAATTGCAGTGCGTCGCGGTAGAAGTTTAATATGCTGCCGGGATCGTCAAGCTGGCTTTCAACGTTTATGTCCTTGTAGTTGGAATTTACGACGAACCAGGGCTTGCCGTTTGTAAATCCTGCGTTGGGGGCACCTGACCACTGCATGCAGGTCCTCGCGTTATCGCGCGAGGCCTTCTGCGCAAGCCTGCGCACCGTTTCCTTTGAAAGGCCGAGCGAGCGCGCTATGCGGGCGTTATTCTTGACCATGATATCCTTGTAATCGTCAAGGCTCGCAAGAGGCGTGTTTATCATGCCGATCTCCTGCCCCTGATATACAAAGGGCGTGCCGCGCTGGAAAAGGTAGCTTGCGGCAATGCTCTTGCCGCTTTCAACGCGGTATTTTTTCGCTGCCGTAGCGGCTTATGATGCGCGGATGGTCGTGGTTTTCCATGTAAAGCGCGTTCCAGCCCTTGCCGTACATCTTCGTTTGCCATTTGGTGAAGGCCTTCTTGAGCTTCACAAAAAGGTCAAACGGACGCTGGAGAAAGTCGGTGATGAAGCAGTCAGCCTCCATGTGGGCAAAGTTTATCATCATATCGAGCACCTTGTCCTTGCCCTCGCGCACATAGCTCAGCGCGACCTCCGGCCCCATGCGCGGCCCTTCGCCGACGGTGAAGCAGTCGTAGAAATCAAGCACGTCGCGCTTGAACTCGGCAAGATAGTCGTGGACCTTCGGCAGATTGGTGTAATACTGCATGCCCGTTGCCGCAGGGAGCTTTACCTTTGCGCTCGGCAGACCGTCGGCCTTGGCGATGTAGGTTATAACGTCCTCGCGGAAGCCGTCCACGCCCATGTCGAGCCAAGCGCATTATATCCCTTGACCTCTTCGCGCACCTTGGGGGTTTGACATGTTAAGATCCGGCTGCTTTTTTGGAGAATATGTGCATATACCACTCGTCGGTTGCCTTGTCATACTCCACGCTCTGCCTTCGAACAGGCTGTCCCAGTTGTTCGGGGGGCGCTTTTGCCCTTGCCGGGGCGCCAGTAGTAATAGTCGCGGTAGGGATTATTCTTGCTCTTGCGGCTTTCCTTGAACCACTCGTGCTCATCGGAGGAGTGGTTGACGACAAGATCCATGAAAACGCGCATGCCGCGCTCGTGCGCACCGTCTAACACCTGCTTGAATACCTCAAGGTTTGCCGAAATCGGGGTGGATGTTTTTGTAGTCGGATATATCGTAGCCGTAGTCTGCGTTCGGCGAAGGGTACAGGGGCGAAAACCATATGCCGTCAACGTTCAGCGAGGCAATGTAGTCGAGCTTTGACAGGACGCCCCACAGGTCGCCTATGCCGTCGCCGTTGCCGTCGCAGAAGCTGCGGCACCATATCTGATACACCGCCATTTCCTTATACCAGCATTTCTTTTCCATGTCGTTTCTCCAAATCAAAATATATTTGAAATAATTTTATCACATGATATTTGCCGTTGCAATCGAATAATTTTTTCGCGCCGTTCGGGAGAGAATAATTGATAGCATATTGACAATGCGGCGCACATATTGTACTATTTACGCGAAATACCGGCGGATAAGACCGGTATGAACTTAAAGCGCCGCACCCGACAGGATCGGGGGGACAGCAGGAGGTATAAAAATGAATAATGGCAAAACAAAAGGGCAATACCCGGCGCATGACGGGGCTTGCGATCTTCACCGCGATCATCGTGGTGCTTCAGGTACTGTGTACGTTCGTGCGTTTCGGCCCGTTTTCGATAACGCTGGCACTTGCGCCGATAATCATCGCAACGGCGATCTACGGCAAGGGTGCAGGCGCGTATCTCGGCGGCGTATTCGGCCTTGTTGTTCTCATAACCGGCCTTTAGGCTGGGACGGCGGCACGGTCATGCTGCTTTATGAGCATAAACCCCGTTGCGTGCATACTCATCTGCATCGTCAAGGGAGCAGCGGCAGGCTTCCTCGCAGGTCTGTGCTATGAGGCGATAGCAAAGAAAAACGACAAGACTGCGGTCATCGTGTCCGGCATTGTTTGCCCCGTTGTGAATACCGGGCTGTTCATCTTGGGCATGCTGGTATTTTTCTTTGACACGATAAGCGGCTGGGCCGGCGGACAGAATATGCTTTTTGTATATAATCGTCGTACTGACGGGCGTCAACTTCCTCGTGGAGCTTGGCGTCAACGTTTTGCTTGCCGCCGGAATCGAGCGCATCATCCGCGCCGGCAAAAAAATGCATTGAGGTATTGATCCATGATATTGACGATAGATGTCGGAAATACAAACGTTGTTCTCGGCTGTGTTGAGGACGGCGTTGTCGTCAGCCGCAGCCGCCTTGCGACCAACACGAGCGACCTGCCCAACGACTATGCGATGAAAATGCGCCAGAGCTTTGCGTTTGACAGCATAGATTACCACGAGTTCGAGGGGGCGATACTGTCCTCGGTCGTTCCGCAGGTAAACCGGGCGATCCGTTCTGCCGTGCGCAAGCTCACGGGGCTTGAGTGCATCATAGTCGGAGCCGGCATAAAAACCGGCGTCAATGTGAAGATCGACGATCCCGGAACGCTCGCAGGCGATCTCATAACCGGCACCGTCGGCGCATTGTCGATGTATAAGCCCCCGATCATCATCGTCGATATGGGAACGGCAACGACCATCGTTGCCGTGGATAAGGACGGCGCGTATATAGGCGGCGCGATCGTTCCGGGGGTGAACCTCTCGTTTGAGGCACTCTCGCAGGGAACGAGCCTGCTGCCGAACATATCCATCGAAGCGCCGAGAAAAATGTATCGCGACAAACACCGTTGACAGCATGAAATCCGGCGCCGTGTTCGGAACGGCCGCCATGATAGACGGCATGATAGACCGCATGGAAGAAGAACTCGGCCAGTCTGCAACCGTTGTCGCTACCGGCGGACTTTCCGGCGGTATAATTCCGTACTGCAAACACGAGATCAAGCACGAGCCGGATCTTCTGCTCAAGGGTCTTGCGATACTGTATCAGAAAAACGCAAAGCCGAAAAAACAGAACAAATAATAAAAAACAGAACAAATAATAAAAAATCCTCCGATTTCGGAGGATTTTTTGCTATTCGTCGAGCATTATGTCGAGGATCTCCTCGTCGGTCTCGCGCATGCCCTCGCGGGCGAGCTGGCCGACCGATTCGATGGTCTTTTCAACGTCGTTTTTTTGAGTATTCCGTCGCCGCCGTGCAGCGCCTTGCCTTTTTCGTAAAGATCGAAGCCCAGAAGCCCTGCCTCAACGGCGGAGGCGATCTTCGTTGCACAAAGATGGCTTAGCTCCGTCGCAAACCGTGCCGGATATCATGCCGAGGGTGTTTGTTATCGTTGCGGAAACGGCCTCGTATGTGCCCTCTAAAAAGCCAGGCAACGCCGGCTCCCGCGCCGCAGCCTGCCGAAACAGCGCCGCAGAAGGCGCTGAGCCTGCCGATCGGCGTTTTCTGATGTATGGTTATGAGATTTGAAACACAAAGCGCGCGCAGAAGCTGCTCGTGGCTTGCGTGCATATCGAGGGCGTACACGATGACCGGCAGGGAAGCGGTCATGCCCCTGATTTCCGCTGCCCGATACGATGACGACCGGCAGTTCGCAGCCGCTCATTCTGGCATCCGGAGCCTGCCGCGGCCTGCGCGCGTGCGCGCACACGCACATCGTCGCCGCGCGTTTCAAGAAGCGTCTTGCCTATCGATGCGCCGTAGTTTCCGCGCAGCCCCTCCTCGCTTATGGCGAGGTTATAGTTTATCTGCCGTTCGAGCATATCCCGAACATCCTCAATGCGAACGGATTCGGCGAAATCGAGAATGTCGTGAACATTCAGCACGCTGCGGTCGGTCTCGCTGCCTGCCGCCGCGTTTTCGTCCCTTTTGAGCAGCACCTGCCCGTTTTTCTCGATGAGCACAATGTTCGTGTGATAGTCGCATATGCGAAGGCGCACACTGTCGGTGCCCTTGTACATGTGCAGATCAATGTCCAGCAGCTTTCCGCTTTCGGATTTCATGACGGTCATCTGACATTCGTCCATGAACTTGCCTATCTGCGGTATCTCCTCGGGCTTTACAAACGACAAGACCTCAAGCTGCTTGTCCGCATCGCCCACGACCGTTCCGGCTGCAACGACGGCTGCAATGCCCTTCAGGCCGCCAGTATTCGGAACGACAACGCTTTTAACGTTTTTGATTATGTTGCCGCTTATGACGATGTCGATCTTATCCGGCATTGCGCCGAGGGTCTGCCTTGCTTTTGCCGCGGCGTAGGCCATTGCGATAGGTTCTGTGCAGCCCATTGCAGGCAGCAACTCTTCACGCAGGATTTGCAGATACTGCGAATATTTAACATCGCTGATTTCCATTTTTCTTCCCTCCGGGTGTAATTCTCTCCTTTACAAGTATACCATCAAAAATTTAAATTGCATAGCGTTTTCAATGGTTTGTGAACATCTTGTCGAAAAAAGCTTGAAATGGCATACAACCGTGTGGTATACTGGCCACACAGTTAAGAGGGGTAAATTGGGGATGTTATTTTGATAGGTTATTATAATTACACGTTATGGCTGACTTTTGTCGGAATGCTGTCATCCGTTGTAGGTATGGGCTTTTGCCGTGCAGGGCAAAATAATTGCCGCTGTCATATGCCTTATGTTCTCCGGCTTCTGTGATATGTTCGACGGTATAGTTGCAAGAACAAAGAAGGATCGCACGGATGAGGAAAAGCGCTCCGGCATCCAGCTCGATTCGCTCAGCGATATTGTCTGCTTCGGAGTTCTGCCGTTTGTCATCGGTGTGTGCAGCGGAGCAAGGGGGAGTGGTGGCAGATAGCCATAATGGCGCTGTTTGCGCTTGCGGGACTTATAAGGCTTGCGTATTATAATGTCACCGAGGAGACACGTCAGCAGCATACGGACGAAAAGCGCAAGCATTATCTCGGCGTTCCGATAACCTCATCGGCGCTGACTGTGCCGTTGCTGTTCTGCTTCCGAGGACTTTTGGCCGGTGCGTTTCCCATAGCGTATACTCTGCTCCTGCTTGTAAACGGAGCGCTGTTTGTCGTGCCTGTCCAGGTCAAAAAACCGAGCAAGACCGGCCTTGCCGCTATGCTCGTCATCGGTGTGATATGCACGGCTCTGATCCTCATATTTAAGTAAGACTCCATAACATTTTAACAAAAAGCCGCGTTCGGATGAACGCGGCTTTTCGCTGTGTATTCATTATCTGACGGCAGGCTCGAAGGCTTCCTTTGCCGTGGTTGCAGATCGGGCAGACGTAATCGTCGGGCAGCTCGCCGTCGCACTCGACGAAGTGGTCGCACACGGTGCAGACATAGCCCTTGACGGGCTGTTTGACCTCGGGAACGATGTGTTCGAAGTCCTCCTTGCCGTGCTTGCACAGGGGCATACAAAGTCGTCGGGCAGCTCGCTTCCCTCGTGGAAGTAGCCGCAGACCTTGCAGACGTAGCCCTCGCCCTGAGCCGGAGCAGGATTTTTCTTGGGCTTTATGTGAGCATGGTAGTAGCCGTAGGTGCAGCTGGGAGCCGCGGACAGCACCTTCGCCTCAACAACGTTTGCAACGTAAAGCACCTGAGTTTCAACGTCAACGACGTCGATTATCTCACAGGAGAGAACTGCGTTGGTATATTTCGTGACATAAGCAAGGCCGTTTGTCATGCGGTCAAGGTCGGAAAAGTCTGCAAACTTGTCAACATCGCGCCCGCTCTGGAAGCCGAAGTGCTGGAACAGGCTGTAGGGAGCGTCCTCGGTGAGGATGGAGATATTGAATTTTTCTGCCTTTGCGACCATGTCGCAGGTGTTATTTTTCTTGATGACGGAAATTGTGATCTTCTTGGGGTCGCCTGCTGCGACCTGACCTGCGGTGTTTATGACGCAGCCGTAGTCCTTGCCGTCAACGTTCGTGGTGAGGATCTCAACACCGTAGCTGAACTTGTTGAATGCGGCGTTGTCAACGTCAAGCGCCTGACCGATAGGCTCTGCCGGGGCTTCAAATACGGGGAGCGCGGGACGAATATCGGCGGCGATGGCATCGGCAAGCGCATCAAGCTCTGCCAGCTGTGCCTCGGTGACGTCGGACTTGAGCGAAACGGTCTCGCCGATAAACTCGGTGCCGCGCAGCTTTGAAAGCTGATCCTTCATGAGCTTGCCGCTGGTTGCCGCCCACGAGCCGTTTTTTCCAGAATGGCGATCTTGCGGCCCTGAAGATTGTGGTTTACTATGTCGTGAACGAGGTTTTCCATCGTGACGAATATTCCGGCGTTGTAGGTCGTTGACGCAAACACAAGGTGGCTGTATCTGAGCGCGTCGGAGACGGTGTACGATGCCGGGGTCACGGAGGTGTCGTATACCTTGACCTTTTAAGCCGCGCTCGACGAGCTTGCAGGCGAGAATGTTCACGGTGTTTTCCGTGTTGCCGTAGATCGAGGCGTAGGCTATCATGACGCCGTTTTCCTCGGGGGTGTAGGAGCTCCACTTGAGGTACTTGTCGAGAAAAATCGCCGAAGTGACTGCGCCATACAAAGCCGTGCAGCGGGCAGACGTGGTTAAGCTCAAGTCCGGCCGCCTTTTTCAGAACTGCCTGGACCTGTGCGCCGTATTTGCCGACGATGTTCGTGTAATAGCGGCGGGCTTCGTCAACGTAATCTGCGAAGAAATCGACCTCGTCGTTGAACAGATGTCCGTTGAGCGCGCCGAAGGTGCCGAAGGCGTCGGCCGAGAAAAGCATTTTGTCGGTCAGATCGTAGGTCATCATGACCTCCGGGCCAATGCACCATCGGAGCCATGACGAAGGTGAATTCATGCCTGCCGGTGCTTAGCTTGTCACCCTCGGCAACGATGTGGTACCTGAGCGTGTCCGACAGGGTGAAGAACTGCCCGAGCATGGTCTTTATCTTCGCGTTGCAGACGATGGTGACCTCGGGGTGACGCAGGGTAAGCTCCTCTATCGTTGCCGCGTGATCCGGCTCCATGTGGGAAATGACAAGATAATCGAGCTGCCTTCCGCCCAAAGTGTGGGCGAGGTTTTCAAAAACGTGCGGCTGACGGCCTTGTCAACGGTGTCGAACAAAACGGTCTTTCGTCATTGAGCAGATATGCGTTGTAGGAAACGCCGTCGGGAACGCCGTAAACGCCCTCAAAGCAGGCAAGGCGGCGGTCATCCGCGCCGACCCAGGTCAGATCTTCGGTAACTTTTCTGGTGCAGTACATAGTACACCTCCCATATTTGTTTTTATGATATAATATTATCCTTTTTCACGGCAAAAAGCTGTGGCGTATACCACAATTGTGTGATATAATCATTCAAAAATCGTCTATAGAGGTGAAATCAGCAATGGAGCTTCAGAATGTTGAGCTTTTCAAGGGCGTAACATGCGCGAGCATCGACGCGATGATGAGCTGTTTCCGTCCCGAGGTGCGCAAGTTCAAAAAGGGCGATACCATACTTGTTTTCGAGCCGGAGGTGAAAAGCCTGTGCGTTCTTCTTTCGGGCAAGGCGCATCTTTACTGCGTGGACAGCGAGGGCGAATATACGCTGCTTGAAAACTACGTGGAAAACGATATCTTCGGCGAGGTGTTCACCATGCCGTACAGCGGCCTGGGCTACGTCGCGGAGGCCGATTCCGACTGCAGCGTCATGTTTTTCAAAATGAGCACGCTTTTACGGAAGATGCCCAAATGCATGCGAGCATCATACGAAGATAACCAAAAACCTTTTTGGACTTTCGGCTAAAAAAGGCGCAGATGATGGCCCTGCGTATCAACATGATAAGCAAAAAAACAGTCCGGCAGAAGCTTATAAGCTATTTTGAATACCTTGCCGAGAAAACGGGCAGCACAAGCTTTGAAACGGAGCTGAGCCTGTCGCAGCTTGCAAACTATCTGTGCGTTGACAGGACAAGCCTGATGCGCGAGCTGCGCCTGATGCGCGAGGAGGGGCTCATAAGCTCCAGCGGAAGAAAGATAAATATGCTGAACATATAGAGCTTTACAGGAGGAATAGAGACATGGGCAGCTTTATAGTAACGACGGATTCCGGCTGCGATCTGCCGCTGAGCTTTTTGCAGCAGCCGCGGCATAATTCCGCTTAAGATGAATTATGCCATCGGAGATAAGAACTATACAGACACGATGGACCCCAAGGATCTTAAATCGTTTTATGACGGAATGAGATCAGGCGACACTCCGAAAACGAGCCAGGTGACGCCGTATCAGTTCACGGAATTTTGGACGCCGCTGCTTGAAAAAAAGCAGCCGATCATTCACATTGCGCTCGGCAGCGGGATCTCGGGCACATGGGCCAATGCCGTTTCGGCAGCCGATATGCTTATGCAGGATCATCCGGATGCCGACATAAGAGTTATCGACTCAACCCTTGCATCGGTAGGTTACGGAATGCTTGCCATTCTTGCCGCCGATCTGCGCGACTGCGGCAGCAGCGCCGACGAGTGCCAGATGCAGCTTGAGAAGGTCAAAAGCAATATAAACACTTTACTATACGACCGGCGACCTGACCTACCTTTACCGCAGCGGCAGAGTCAGCCGCACCGGCATGGTCATAGCCCACGCATTGAACATCTGGCCGATACTCAATCTCGACCTTGACGGACATCTTATCGTCCAGGCTAAGGAGCGCGGCAAAAAAAACCATCGAGCGTATACACTAGGATCATAAGCGAGCTGTGCGTCGATCCCGAGGATCAGACGCTTTACATCTGCCACTCGGATATCGCCGAGGAGGCCGAGCAGTTCGGTGAGGATATCAAAAGGAATTCGGTTTCCGCGACGTGTTTTACACCTATATCGGAACGACCATCGGCTCAAATTGCGGACCCGGACTTATGGCGGCGTTTTTCGTCGGCAAAAAAAGAACGAACTGAGAGGAAAAGAATATGAACGTTGATTACATTGATTTTAAAACCGTCAGCCTCACAAGCAAGCTTGACACGAGCATCGGCACCGAGCTTCAGCTTACTCAGACCGGCAAGGTATCCGTAAAAGCTCCCCGAGGAGTGGAGCGGCTTTGCGTTTTTGTATCTGAACATAGTTATCCACGATCCCGAGGATAAGTATTTTGTGTTTCGATATCACCACAGAGACCGTCATAAAGCTGCCCGACGACGTCAAGGAATTCTCGGAAGAGGCAATGAATGCCGGCATGGAGATAGCGCAGAGCAAGACCTTTTGAGGCTATCCGCGGCATTTCCGTCGCAATGGGCATAAACGAGCTTGATCTGAGCGGTAAGTGATATGAAGGAGCCGACGCTTGTTATAATGGCTGCCGGAATGGGCAGCCGGTTCGGCGGACTAAAACAAATAACCGCCGTTGATACCGAGGGGCATGCGATAATAGATTTTTCGCTTTTTGATGCTTACCGTGCAGGCTTTTCGCAAGATCGCGTTTATTATAAAGCGCGAGATTGAGGAGAGCTTCAAGGCTGCCGTCGGTCTTCGCATGGAAAAAGTATTTTGACGTAAAATATGTCTATCAGCAGCTCGACAAACTGCCAGAGGGCTACATGGTCCCCGAGGGAAGGGAAAAAGCCCTGGGGCACGGGACATGCGGTGCTCTGCTGCCGCGGCGTCGTGGACGGACCGTTTGCGGTCATAAACGCCGATGATTTTTACGGCGCCGGGGCGTACAAGGCAATGTATGATTTCCTCCAGCGGCGACAGGGAGCAGAGCGAGTACGCCATGGTGGGCTATAAGCTGCGCAATACCGTCACTGAAAACGGCTCGGTCGCTCGCGGAGTGTGCGATATCGAAAACGGATATCTTGACGATATAACCGAGCGTACGCACATCGAAAAAGCGCGGCGCGGATGCTGCCTACACAGAGGGACGGGGAGACCTTCGTTCCGCTGTCGGGTGATGCGACCGTGTCCATGAACTTCTGGGGATTTTCACCCATGATGCTCGAGCAGCTCAATGCGCGCTTTCCGGCGTTTTTGGATAAAAATCTGCCCGTCAATCCGCTCAAATGCGAATATTTTCTGCCTTTTGTCGCCAACGAGCAGCTAAAAGAGGGACTTGCCACGGTAAAAATACTCGATTGCAGCGAAACGTGGTACGGCATGACCTACCGCGAGGACCTCGACTCGGTAAAGCTCGCAATAGCCGACATGAAATCACGCGGAGTATATCCCGACAAGCTCTGAAATGAGAAATCGCCTCAGGTACAATTGCCTGAGACGATTTTTTTTTGCAAAAATTTAAGATGAGCGGCCGTCCTACCGGCGTTGTTTATTTCCCCAGTCGCCGGATATGCCGTCGGGGGCTTTGACGCGGCGATCGTTTTTGACATGGCCCTCGCGACCGCGATAATCGTTCGGTGCAACGTTTTCGCCCGACGGCAGATCGCCGTGTTTTTGCTTTTTCTGCTCATAATTATCCTCCCAAAATGCAAAGTATCAGCCCATATATCACGCTGGCGGTGATGCCGTGAGACTATAACGGGGCCTGAGATGATGAACATTTTGCAGCCGTTCCCGCTTATTAAGCCCTCGGTTTTGAACTCCCAGCGCCGGTGCGACCATGGAGTTAGCAAAGCCCTTTATCGGAACGAGGGTGCCGCCGCCGGCAAAGCGCGCGATGCGATCGTAAAGTCAAGCCCCGTCAGCAGCGCGCCGATAAAAACGAGTTGCCGAGGCCGCGCTTGAAGCTTCCGTTTTGCCGAGGCCGCAGTCGGCGTAGACGTTCAATATCGCCTCGCCTATGCAGCAGATAAGTCCGCCGACAAGGAAGGCCTTCAGGCAATTGCCGAGGCATTTTGAGCGCGGCTGATGCGAGTCGGAATACTGCCGGTATTCGTCGTTTGTCATGTTCATAAGTAAGACCCCAAAGAAAAAAATGCATCGGTCGTTACCGATGCATTTTATGTTCTCGAAAAAATTTTTGATTATACGTCCAGCGTCAGGTTTTCAACGCCGTTTGCCTCAAATTCATCCATGTATTCGTCCATACGCGAGGTGAGAGCGGCAAGATCGTCGCAGTCCTCGCCGAGATCGCGCCGGGCAAGCCCTCGGCCAGAATGTCGAAAAACACGGCGTCCTCATAATCGGCGATGGCCTCGTGGATGCCGCCGTCCTCGTATGCGCGCGGGGAAAACATGCCCGTGCCACAGCTGAATGAGCGACTTCATGCCGTTTTTGCGCACAGCGAGAAGATCTTTTCCTGCACTATGTCATAGTCCTCGAAGCGGTCGGTAGTCCTCGTGGAGTTGAGTATCCAGTTGCCGATATACACAAGGTCGAGCAGTCTGCGGAATTCCTTTTCGGTCAGATCTATGTTCAAAGCGTGTGCCTCCGATCATGTTTGTAATTATATTATATCAGATAGACTGCTCCTTTTTGCCACAATAAAATCCTTGTAATTTTGGCTTACTTGTCATATTATATTATAGTTATAGTTTAATATGGAGATATTATCTGATGGACAACAGACCAATCGGCGTGTTCGATTCCGGCCTCGGCGGCCTGACGGCTGTCCGCAGACTCGAGACAGATACTGCCGGATGAAAATATTATATACTTCGGCGACACCGGGCGCATGCCGTACGGCGGACGGCCGCGTGAGCAGATGCGTACCATTGCGCGGCAGAACATAGCTTTGCCGAGACTTTTTAACGTGAAGGTCATCCCTTGCCGCGTGCGGAACAATATCGAGCAATGCACCCGATATTATCGCCGCAAATGAGACAAAGACGATCCCGGCGTGCTCCTGCCGGGTGCGGAGGCTTGCCGCGACCGGCAGAAAAAGCTTGGCGTTATCGCAACAAAACGAGTGTAGAAAGCGGCGCGTTCCAGCTCGGCGTCAGCCGCTTTGCTCGGATGCGAAGATAACGGCAGTCGCCTGCCCGGACTTTGTTCCCATGATCGAAAGCGGACACTATCTGCCGGATGATCCGATGGTGCAGCGCATCGTTGCAGCAGTCGCTCGAGCCGCTCAAAAACGTCGGCGCGCTGCTGCTCGGCTGTACCCACTATGGACTTATATCCGATGCGATAAGCGCATATCTCGGACCGGATACGATCCTCGTCGGAGCGGCGGACGCTTCGGCGGAAACGACGGCGCGCTATCTGCGCGACTGCGACATGCTCGCATCCGGCGGCGGCAGCGAGAGCTAGAGTTACACAAGCGGCAGCACGGCCGATTTTGAGCTCTGGCGCCCATTATGCTCGGCTACGGGCTTAAAAGCGCCGTGAACCATGTCGAGCCGTTTGCGCTGGACTGATGAGGACAATAAAATGAATGCAGTTATTAAGATAACCGGTGTGCAGGGGCTTTATGCAGCCCGATGCGGAGACGGTCGAATTTGTCGACGGCGTTTACTGCCGCACCGAGGACGGATATCAGATATTTTACCATGAAAGCGCGCTGACCGGCCTTGCAGGTACGAGCACAACGGTGGATATAACGTGCGACGCGATCACCGTTGAGCGCAAGGGTGTGCTCAACACGAAAATGGTGTTTCGCGAGGGCGAGAAGGACAGGTTCCTTTACGATACGCGCTTCGGAAGCGCGACGATGGGCATTGAAACGCGCAAGGTCGCCGCAAGCTTTGACGATTACGGCGGAGATCTGAGCATCGACTATGTGGTCAACATGGAGCACACCGTCGCAAGCAGAAATAAACTGAATATGAGCGTAAGGCTCCCGAAGCTGAGAGGATAGATAATATGGCAAACATGATACAGAAAGCAAAACAGCAGGTCACGGAGCTTGTTACCGAGGCATACCTCGCCGCGGCGGAAAAGGGCGAGCTGCCTGCCGGACTTACGCTCAACGGCAGCGTCGAGATACCTGGGGACACCGCAAACGGCGACTATGCGGCAAACTACGCAATGGCAAGCGCAAAAGCTTATGCGCATGCGCCGCCGCGCAAAGGTCGCGAAACGCTTATCGCGAACATGAAGCTTGACGGAAGCTGGTTTGAAAGCGTCGATGTCGCAGGCCCCGGATTCATGAATTTCCGCATGGGCAGCAAGTGGTATTCCGACGTTCTCAAAAACGTCGCCGAGGAGGGCGACAGCTTCTGCAACTGCAACATCGGCGAGGGCAAAAAAGCTCATGGTCGAGTTCGTGTCCCAAACCCCACCGGCCCCATGCACATGGGCATGCGCGCGGCGGCGTGCTGGGAGATGCGCTTGCATCCGTCCTCTCGCGCAGGCTACGACGTCTGGCGCGAGTTCTATGTCAACGATTCCGGCAACCAGATCGAAAAGTTTGCTAAGCAGCATCGAGGCGCGCAGCATCCAGCTTCTCAAGGGCGAGGACGCGATAGAGTTCCCCGAGGACGGCTATCCACGGCGACGATATCAAGGAGCTTGCAAAGCTCTTCTGCGAAAAGTATGGCGACGACTGGCTCAAGCTCGGACACCCCCGAGCGCCACAAGATGATGGCCGAGTTCGGCCTGTCGATAAACCTGCCGAAGATGAAGCGCGATCTTGCGCGCTACGGCATCGAATACGATCAGTGGTTCCTCGAATCGAGCCTGCATGCCAGCGGCTATGTCGCCGATTCCGGTGCAGAAGCTCACCGACGCCGGCTTTACATATGAAAAGGACGGCGCATTGTGGTTTACACACCTCTAAGATCCCTTGCGGACAAGCTCCTCGCCGCCGGCAAAAGCCCGGGACATTGAAAAGCTCGAGCTAAGGACGATGTTCTGCGCCGCGCAAACGGGTTCTACACCTATTTTGCCGCCGATATCGCCTACCACCGCAACAAGTTCGAGCAGCGCGGCTTTGACAAGGTCATAAACGTCTGGGGCGCCGATCACCACGGCCACGTCGCGCGCCTGAAGGGCGCAATGGACGCGCTTGGTCTCGACGGCGAGCACAGGCTCGATATCGTACTCATGCAGCTTGTAAAGCTCATGCGCGGCGGCGAGGTAGTGCGCATGTCAAAGCGCACCGGCAAGGCGATATCGCTCGGATCTTCTTGACGAGATCCCCGTCGATGCCGCACGCTATTTCTTCAACTCCGTCCCGAGTCGCCCGTCGAGTTCGACCTCGACCTCGCCGTGCGTCAGGACAGCGAGAACCCCGTTTACTACGTCCAGTATGCCTATGCGAGAATATGCACCATGCTTTCGGCGCTTGCCGCCGACGGGCACGAGGTGCCGGATATAAACAGCGCCGATCTTTCGCTGCTTTCCACCGAGCAGGAGCGCGAGCTTATAAAGCAGGTCGCGCTGCTTCCCGAGGAAATCCGCCTTGCCGCGCGCGACTATGACCCCAGCCGCATCAACAAGTATGTCACCGAGCTTGCCGCGCGCTTCCACAGGTTCTACACCGCCTGCCGCATCAAGGGCGCGGAGGAGGGCGTTCTCAACGCGCGCCTGTGCCTTGCCGACACCGTGCGCCGCGTCATAGCTCTCTCCCCCTGTCCGTCATCGGCGTATCGGCGCCCGAAAAATGTGATTTTAGAGGCGAATTTTTAGAGGCGAATTAAGTCTGCACCGATACGGTTATGTAAGTGCCCGGTTCGAGACTGCCGACAAAACCGTGCGTGCCTCGCGTAACGTCAGTGCGGTGCTGAATTTTGCGGTGTCCCGGTTCGAGACATTGGAATAAACCGTATGTGCCTCGCGTAACGTCAGTGCGGTGCTGAATTTTGCAGCGCACCCAATTGGCTCACCTGTCAAGGGGGAGCAGGCAGCTCTGCTGCCGAGGGGTTGAATTAAAGCGCCTATTCACTATCAGCTATTAGCTCTCCGCTGCGGCCAATGGTCGCTCGTAATATTCACATTGCTCGCCCTTTCGTTATGGTTTCGTCGGCAGTTTCCGGTCGGGATACCGCAAAAAATGTATAGGTACACTGTAAATGCGCCTCTAAAAATGTGTTTGCCTGACGGCAAAGATTAAAAAATAACACCTCATCCGTCACCAAAGGTGACACCTTCCCCTCAAGCTACGCAGGGGAAGGCATTTTAGAAGCGCCTTTACGCTGCTGCCAATACGTTTTTTGCGTCAGCCCGACCGGGAACTACCGATGAAACCTTGGTAAGCGGAACGGATAAATCCGTTCCCTACAGCTATAGATTTGAGCTCCGGCAAAACCGATACATATTGAAACAATGTAGCGCCTACGGCGCGGATATAATAACACCTCATCTGCCGCAAGCGGCATCTTCCCCCTCAAGCTCCGCAAGGGGAAGACAATTGGGTGCGCTGCAAAAATTCAGCAATGCACTCATATAGCGCGCGAGGCACGCACGGTTTTATCCGCAGTCTCGAACCGGGCACTAACATAACCGTATCGGTACAGACTTAATTCGCATCTAAAAAAACGCGCAGCATAAACGGTTTCCACCGCAGTTCCGAACCGGGATATCGCAAAAATGTATAGGTACAGTCTTAATTCGCCACTAAAAGCACTTGTAATATGGGAACTTGCGTGGTAAAAATACATTTTTGTGTTGAATTTTGATTAGGAGTTGGGTTTAAATGCAGAAACTCAGAAATATTGCGATAATTGCGCACGTTGACCACGGCAAGACAACGCTTGTCGATGAGATGCTCAAGCAGAGCGGTGTTTACCGCGAGAATCAGAGATCGTTGAGCGAGTCATGGACTCGAACGACCTTGAGCGAACGAGCGCGGCATCACGATAATGGCAAAGAACACCGCCGTGCAGTACGGCGATACGAAAATAAACATAGTTGACACGCCGGGACACGCGGACTTCGGCGGCGAGGTCGAGCGTATACTCAAGATGGTAAACGGCGTTATCCTGCTTGTTGACGCGGCCGAAGGCCCGATGCCGCAGACGAGATTTGTCCTGTCGCGCGCACTCGAGCTTGGTCACAGAGTCATCGTTGTCGTCAACAAGATCGACCGTCCCGACCAGCGCATCCACGAGGTCATCGACGAGGTGCTTGAGCTTCTTATGGATCTTGACGCGACCGACGAGCAGCTCGACTCTCCGATGCTGTTCTGCTCCGGCCGCCAGGGCACCGCAAGCTACTCTCCCGATGTTCCGGGCACCGACCTCAAGCCCCTGTTTGATACCATATTGGAGTATATCCCCGAGCCCGAGCAGGATCTGGACAGCCCGTTCCAGATGCTCGTTTCAGTATAGATTATAACGAATATGTCGGCCGCATTGCCATCGGCCGCATCGAGCGCGGCATAATAAAGCAGAATCAGGAGATCGAGGTCTGCAACTATCACAATCCCGACGCTGCGCCGATGAAGGCCAAGGCCGTGTCGCTTTATGAGTTTGACGGCCTGAACAAGGTTCCGTTACGGAGGCTGCCGCCGGCAATATTATTGCAATGAGCGGTATCGGCGACGTCACCATCGGCGATACCATCTGCGCGAAGGGCTTTGCCGAGCCTCTGCCGTTTGTCAAGATCTCGGCTCCCACGGTGGAAATGACCTTCTCCGTTAACGACAGCCCCTTTGCGGGCCGCGAAGGCAAGTTTGTCACCTCGCGCCAGATCCACGACAGACTTATCCGCGAAACGCTCAAGGACGTATCCCTGCGAGTGACCGATGTTGACGGCGCAACGGATTCCTTCAACGTTGCCGGCCGCGGCGAAATGAGCCTGAGCATACTCATCGAGACCATGCGCCGCGAGGGCTATGAGTTCCAGGTCTCGCCTCCGCGCGTGCTGTATAAGGAGATAGACGGCGCAACGTGTGAGCCTATCGAGCGCGTCGTTATCGACGTTCCGTCCGACTACATGGGCGCTGTCATGGAAAAGCTCGGCGCTCGCAAGGGCGAGTTTGTCGAGATGACCCCGATCGGCAACCGCGTCAAGCTCAGCTACCTCATTCCGTCGCGCGGATTGTTTGGCTATCGCAACGAGTTCTTGGCCGACACAAAGGGCGAGGGCATCATGGCCTCCGTCTTTGAAAAAATACGAGCCGTACAAGGGCGATATCGCGCGCCGCAACACGGGCTCGCTGATCGCGTTTGAAACCGGCGAGGCCGTCGCCTACGGCATTTGGAACGCACAGGAGCGCGGCGCGATGTTCATAACGCCGGGCACAAAGGTGTATGCCGGAATGATCGTCGGCGTTTGTCCGAAGTCCGACGACGTAGCCGTAAACGTCTGCCGCACAAAGCACCTGACGAACACCCGTGCTTCCGGCTCGGACGAGGCTCTGCGCCTCATTCCGCCAAGACAGATGAGCCTTGAGCAGTGCCTTGAGTTCCTTGCCGACGACGAGCTTCTTGAGGTAACGCCCAAGAACCTGCGTCTGCGCAAGAGCATCCTCGACCATGGCCAGCGCATGAAAACCGTCATGAGAAACAGATAAATAAAAAGCAAAAGCTCCCTTTTCGGGAGCTTTTATGCTATAATGATCTAAAAAACTGCGGAGGTAACAAATATGAAGCTTGCAATGGCGCAGATGCGCATGACCGACAGCATGGAGGAAAACCTCGGTACCTCGCTTGAAATGTGCGCTCTTGCGCGCGGAAGCGACCTGCTGTTTTTCCCCGAGATCCAGCTTACGCCGTTTTTTCCGCAGTATGAAAAGCGCGATGTGTCGAAATATGCTCTGACTCCGGACAGCGATATGATAGCCCGTCTCAAAGCCGCCGCGCGCGATAACGGCTATTACATGTCGCCGAACGTGTACCTTGAGCTTGACGGCAAAGATACGACACCTCGCTGTGGATAGATCCGCAGGGCGAGGTGCTCGACAGTGCGGAAATGGTGCATATCGCGCAGGCCGAGCAGTTTTACGAGCAGGATTATTACACTCCCGCGCCCGACGGCTTCAAGGTCTTTGACACGCCGTTCGGAAAGGTGGGCATAGTCATATGCTTTTGACCGCCACCTGCCCGAGAGCATCCGCACCTGCACCATGATGGGCGCGGAGCTTATCATCATCCCGACGGCGAACACCGAGGCAGAGCCCATGGAGATGTTCGAGTGGGAGGTGCGCGTGCAGGCAATGCAGAATCAGGTGTTCGTTGCAATGTGCAACCGCGTGGGGCTTGAGGGAGATATGGACTTTGCAGGACAGTCGATCGTCGTGCATCCGAGCGGTGATGTCATAGTCAAGACGGATAATGCTCAGCAGCTTGACCTGCGAGATAGACCTTTTGCCGAGTCGCGCCTTTGGCGCGGCAAAAAGGCCGTATATATCAACGCGCCGCCCGGACATGTATTTATGAAAAGGCTTATCGCGAAATTCGCCGACAAAACATTTGTGCGCTTTGTGCTCGTCGGCGTTATCAACACGCTTTTCGGCTCGGCGATAATGTTCGTCTTTTATAATGTTTTTCACCTGAGCTATTGGCTAAGCTCGGCGTCAAACTACTTTTTCGGCAGTATACTGAGCTATTTTCTCAACAAATACTACACGTTCCGGTATAAAAGCGCGATTGGAAGGTCGTCGCGCGCTTTGCGGCGAATATTTGCCTGTGCTATCTTGTGTCCTACGGTGTTGCAAAGCCGATCGTGTCGGCGCTTTTGTCTGGCTTTTCCGTTGCCGTCCGCGAAAACGGAGCAATGCTCTGCGGCATGTGCATTTTCGTCGCGCTCAACTACCTCGGCCAGCGCTTTTTCGCGTTTAAAAATGAAGACGGTAAATAAAAATTGCGTTCCATATCGGAACGCAATTTTTATCTCGGCATTATTGCCGTATCAAACTCCGTCCAGGGGAAGGCTCTGGGCGGTTTTACTTTAAAGGTCATAAATCTGCCGGTGGCCGGATTGGTAAATCCGATGCTGTATGACCACAGGGCGATATCGCAGCCGTCGTCTCTGCCGCCGTACTTCCTGTCGCCGACGAGGGGGGGACGGCGGTGAGTAAACTGTGCGCGTATCTGATGTGTGCGGCCGGTGATGAGGTTTTATCTCGACCATGCTCAGCTCGCCGTTCGAGCCGAGCAGCCTGTAATCGAGCACGGCCTCCTGCGAGCCGCGGCAGGGCTTGTTCACAACGAAGGTCTTGCGCTGCTCCTTTGAGCGCAGCAGTATATCCTCCATGCGGACCCTGCGCTCCTGCGGAACGCCGCGCACAACGGCAAGATAGGTCTTTTTTGAACTCGCCTGCGCGTATCTGACGGCTCAGCTCCGATGCCGTTTCGGGATTCTGGGCAAAAAACCATCAGCCCCGACACGACCTGGATCGAGCCGGTGCACCGTGCGGATATCCGCATTTTCGTTTCCGAGCGCCTGCCGCAGAAGCGAGGGCATGCCGCCCGGCTCGTCGGTCGATATAACGCCTGCCGGCTTTATCGCGACTATTATATTGTCATCATAATAAATAATGTCCATATCTATACTTTTAGCTCAGCGCGACCGATTCGTCAAGTAGACGCATGGACTTATTGCAGCTCATCAGTAGTTTATTACTCTCAGCTCGAAATAGCTCTGGGGATGCGCGCAGGTCGGGCAGCTTTTCGGGAGCCTCGGGCCCCTCGTGAATGTGTCCACAGTTGCGGCATATCCAGATGACCTTCGCGCTTTGCAAAAACGCTGCCGCTGCGCACATTGTCAAGCAGCTTGAGGTAGCGCTCCTCGTGCTCTTTTTCAATAGCGCCGACGCTGCGGAAAAGCTGCGCAATATCCGCAAAGCCCTCGGCGTCGGCCTCCTCGGCCATGCGCGCGTACATGTCCGTCCACTCCCTCGTTTTCTCCGGCTGCCGCGATAACGAGATTTTCCTCCGTCGAGGGGATCGCGCCGCCGCAAAGAAGCTTGAACCACAGCTTTGCATGCTCTTTCTCGTTTGCCGCGGTCTCCTCAAAAATCGCCGCTATCTGCTGATAGCCGTCCTTCTTTTTGCCTTCGACGCAAAATAGGTGTATTTGTTGCGTGCCATGCTCTCGCCTGCGAATGCTTCCATAAGATTTTTTCGGTTTTTGTGCCTTTTAAGCTCTGCCATAATATCCACTCCTTTGTTTTTTTCTTAATTATATCATTCGTGTACCGCGCAAGCTGTAGAAAACACTACAAAAAAATACGCCTTGATTTTCTTCGGCCATGCGGCTAAAATAGCTCTTATCTCAGAGGTGATGATATGAACACAAAACGAAGCTGCGGCGTGCTGCTGCCGCTGTTCTCTCTGCCGTCGGAGCACGGCATCGGAACGATGGGCAAGGCCGCTTATGATTTTATAGATTTTCTCGCCGCCGCAGGGCAGTCGTGGTGGCAGCTGCTGCCCGTCGGGCCTGCCGGAAGCGGCGATTCGCCGTACAACAGCTTTTCAAGCTTTGCCGGCAATGCGTATTGTATCGATCCCGATATGCTCGTGCAGGACGGGTTGCTTACCAAAGCAGAGGTCTCCGCTGTCGATTGGGGCAATGATGAGCAGTCGGTCGCTTACGAAAAGCTGCGCGCTCACCGTATGCCGCTTTTGCGCAAGGCGGCGCGGCGGCCTTGAAAAGAACGCTGAGGAGTTTGACTCATTTTGCCGCGATAACGCTTCGTGGCTTTCCGACTATGCGCTTTATATGGCGCTCAAGGAGCATTTCGGCGGCGCTTCGTGGACGGAATGGCCGGAGGATATCCGCCTGCACCGAGCGGAGGCCGTGGAAAAATACCGCGCAGAGCTTGCGTCCGGACGTGCGGTTTTATTCTTACGTTCAGTATCTTTTCTACCGCCAGTGGAACGCTCTGCGCGAGTATGCGCGCAAAACGGCGTCGGCATGATCGGCGATATGCCCATATACGTCGCGCTCGACTCGGCCGATGTGTGGTCAAGCCCGGAGTTTTTCCTGCTCGACGAGAAAAACGTTCCCATTGAGGTCGCCGGAGTTCCGCCGGACTATTTCAGCGCCGACGGTCAGCTCTGGGGAAATCCGCTGTACGATTGGGACGCCATGCGCCGCGACGGCTACGGCTGGTGGATACGCCGCGTTGACGGCGCGTCAAAGCTGTATCGACATGCTGCGCATTGATCACTTCCGCGCATTTGAAAGCTACTGGGCCGTGCCGCGCGATGCCGAAAGCGCAAAGGAAGGGCAGTGGCGGCCGGGCCCGGGCATGGATCTTGTCGGCAGGCTCACCGCGTGGTTTAACAACGTAAGCTTTATTGCCGAGGATCTTGGCCGCTCACGCCGGAAGTGCATAAAATGCTCGCCGACAGCGGCCTGCCGGGCATGAAGGTGCTCGAATTTGCGTTCGACCCCAATCCGTCGCTCAGTGACTATCTGCCTCACAGGATAGGCGAAAACAGCATCTGCTATGCCGGAACGCACGACAATAATACTTGCGCGGCTGGATAGACGAGGAGAGCGCCGAAACGCTCGCCTTTGCGCGCGCGAATATCTCGGCATAGGCGAAAATGACGATCTTGCCGCCGCAGTTCTGCGCGCCGGCATGAGGTCGAAAGCGGAGCTTTCGTGTTTCAGATGCAGGGATGTCCTTTGGCCGAGGTGGGAGCCGAGGCGCGCATAAACACTCCGGGAACTGTCGGCGGCAACTGGTGCTGGCGCATGAAGCCGGGGCTGCTCACGCCGCAGCTTCGAAAAACCGCGCTTGAGAGCCTGCGGCGCATGGCGTATATCTACGGAAGGAGCGACAAATGAGCAACGTAACGCTGCG
>VOFC01005991.1_pt1 | contig 27023 bp, 22 predicted proteins | sample 5384161 | NCBI WGS metagenome assembly VOFC01 (sample SAMN12384722, study PRJNA508395) | human gut metagenome | isolation source: healthy gut B | host: Homo sapiens | reverse complement strand
CCAGGTTCACATCCATGACAATGTAGGCACCTCCATAAGCTTTACGGGTAATTAAAGTAACTTTGGGCACTGTAGCTTCAGCATATGCATAGACTATCTTCGCACCGTGGCGGATGATGCCGTTGTGTTCCTGTACCGTTCCGGGCAGGAAGCCGGGAACATCCTCGAAAGTGATCAGAGGAATATTAAAGCAGTCACAGAAACGGATAAAACGGGCAGCCTTGTCGCTGGCGTCAATGTCAAGGACGCCGGCCAGCCAGGCGGGCTGATTGGCAACAATACCTACGGAACGACCTCCCAGGCGACCAAACCCCACCACCACATTTTTAGCAAAGTGAGGCATCACCTCGAAGAAATACTGGTTATCCAGCACCGGTTCGATGATATCCTTTATATCATAAGGCATATTCGGATCTTCGGGAATGACAGTCTGCAACGCCTCCACCTGACGATGGATGTCATCGTTGCAGGGAACCAACGGCGCATCCTCCATATTGTTGGAAGGCAGGAAACTCAGCAATTCGCGGATACTCATCAGCGTTTCCTCCTCATTGTCGCACATAAAATGGGTCACACCGCTTTTGCTGCTGTGGGTATAGGCACCGCCCAGTTCCTCCTTGCCCACCTCCTCGTTAGTCACAGTCTTCACCACATCCGGGCCGGTGATGAACATGTGGCTCTTCTCTTTTACCATAAAGATAAAATCGGTTAGTGCTGGTGAGTAGCAGGCGCCTCCGGCACAAGGCCCCAAAATGGCGGAAATCTGGGGGATAACACCTGATGCAATGGTATTCTGATAAAAGATGGAGGCATATCCGGCCAAGCTGTTCACCCCTTCCTGTATGCGTGCACCCCCCGAATCGTTCAAAGCGATAACGGGAGCTCCCGTCTTCAAAGCCAGTTGCTGAACCTTTACAATCTTGGCAGCATTGGTCTCGCTCAGCGAGCCGCCATGTGCGGTAAAATCATATGCATAGACAAACACCGGACGGCCGTCTATCTTTCCGTAACCGGTGACCATACCATCTCCGGCAATCTGCTTCTTCTCCATGCCGAAGTTGGTACAACGGTGGTTCACCAGCTTGTCCAGTTCATTGAACGTACCTTTGTCCAGCAACATTCCGATACGCTCGCGAGCGGTCATCTTCCCTTGGGCGTGTTGTTTCTCGATCTTGTCCACACCGCCGCCCAGCGACGCGCGTTTGTCCAGCTCTTCAAACCGGCTGTATATTTCTTCTCTTGTCATGATCAATCTTCTTTTATTATATCCAATACTATTAATACCTGGTTAGCATTGACGGAATCCCCCTTCATTGACCAGGATATCCCTTACCGTGCAGTCCGAGGTCACTTTGTAGTTGCTCTGCATCTTCATGGCCTCCAGCACTACCACAATATCCCCGGATGACAGACGGTCTCCTTTCCGGACGGGAATTTTCACAACCTTTCCGGGCATGGGAGCCACAATCTTGTCATCCTGTCTCTCCTCGCCGCCCTTTTTCATACGCAGATACTTGGTCTGGGTGTCCACTATGTCCACATGATAGGAACGGTAGAACATATTCACATCATAACTCTTTCCACCCTCCCCACGGATCAGTTCGGCATTGAAGGAATTGCCATCGTGCAGGATGGAACAGCTTCCGTTCTCGGCCATAACGATATCCACATCATACGGTTTTCCGTCAATCATAAACTGTACCTTGTTTCCTTCCTTGCTCACCAACGTCACATCGGCTACGCGGTCTCCAATATGTATTTCCATACTTTTGCTTAATTAAATGAAGAATCAGATTCTCAATACTCCTTTCTGCAAGCCGAACTCACGCCAACGGCTGATGGGACGGGCATCAGACAGCTGGGGACTCTTGTTCTCTTCCAGATTCATCAGATAGTCAATATAAGAGGCGATCATGGCGATATTCTCAATCTCCTCATTATTACCGTTGCCACGGAGCAGCATACGCGAGTTCTTCTCTATAAATAAGGTATTATACTCACCCTTCACAAAGTCGGGGGTATGCATGATGCGTTTCAGATAACTGAGGTTGGTCTTCAAGCCCGTAATCTTGTACTCGTAAAGCACACGGCGCATACGCTCTATGGCATACTGGCGGGTTGTGGCCCACACGATCAACTTGCCTATCATCGGGTCGTAAAAGACAGGAATCTCGTACCCTTCGTACACGTAGCTGTCAATGCGTACGCCAATGCCGTTAGGCTCCGTCAGCTGTTTGATGATACCCGGCGAAGGCATGAAGTTGTTCTCCGTGTCTTCCGCACAGATACGACATTCGATGGCATGACCGCGCTGATACAGCTCTTCCTGTTTCAAATGCAGCACTTCATCATTGGCAATGCGGATCTGCTCTTTCACCAAGTCCACGCCCACCACTTCTTCGGTGATGGGATGCTCCACCTGCAAACGGGTGTTCATCTCCAGAAAATAGAAATCGCGGTTCTTGTCCACCAGAAACTCGATAGTTCCGGCTCCCGAATAGTTCACTGCCCTGGCAGCAGCCACCGCCTTTTCCCCCATCTCCTGACGGAGTTCCAGGAGTAAGGAACGGAGACGGGCTCTCCTCTACAATCTTTTGGTTGCGACGCTGGACAGAACACTCGCGGTCAAACAGATGGATTACATTGCCATGATTGTCACCCAGTATTTGAAATTCTATATGATGGGGTTCCTCCACAAATTTTTCCAGATAGACCGTATCATCCCCGAAAGAAGACATGGACTCGGAACGGGCGGTGTTATATGCCTCCACCACTTCATCTTCACTGTGTATCAGCCTCATCCCTTTACCGCCGCCTCCCATAGAAGCCTTCAACATGACAGGATAGCCTATTTCATTACAGATACGTACCGCCTCTTCGGCACTTTGCAACGGCTGTTCCGTACCGGGGACTACGGGAACGCCTGCGGCAATCATACGCTTACGGGCGGCAATCTTGTCACCCATCGCTTCCATCGTCTCGGCGGCAGGGCCGATAAAGATGATCCCCTCCTCTTTGCACCGGCGGGCAAAATCAGATAAAGATGATCCCCTCCTCTTTGCACCGGCGGGCAAAATCAGCAGCAATCCTATCAGCACATTACATGAAACGGCCATTATCATTATAACCAACAAACCACCTGCTAGATGCAAGCATAAAATAATAAAATCATCGCTGCTACTCTGCCTAATTGCCCTATTTTTCAGTATAGAGTCCTCAGGTGTACCGGAAGTAACTAGTGATTAAAAACAGGCGGAGTCTTTTTCTATGATAGGGAAAAGAATGGGTTTGTGGATTCTTAATAGTTTATGTATGCAGTAGATTATTTGTTTCTTAGCATAAGAAAAATTACAACCGACGGTCATCTCTCCCTTCCGGTCAGAAGATCGGTTCCCAGCCTTTTCAGTTCCTGGATAATGGCCTTCCTGGGATTCACCACGAACCGGTACAGACGGCAGACATTCATGTACAGCCGCCTTTCCTCCCTGAGTTCTCCGTGCAGGATCTCACTCTTGATTCTCGATACAGTTTCGTTCCGCAGCTCGTTCCTTGCCTTCCATTCTCCGGAATATTCCTTTAGACCTCATTCTTGGACCGGCAGTAAGGGAAGTAGCCATACCGCTGGTTGAACCTGGAGGCGCACCGGGCGGACCACTGGGAACGGTCAAAACCGACCACCACATCCCTGCCGTCAAGAACCTGCCGGTTTCCCCTGCTCTTGGACAGCGGGGAAAGGGACACGGTCTGGGATCTATCCATACGGGAGACGATAATATGCACATGCAGCTGCAGTCCCGGTTTTCTTTCACCGGCTTTTGCCTTGCCGGCTTCCACCTCGGGATCATCGCCTTTATAGTGGCGTTCTGTTTCCACGCGCCCATACCATACCAGATCGTCACCGGACCTGATTTTCTCCCGGTAAAAATTACGGGCATATTCATCCATGCACTCACGGGTGAGCCGTTTCATTTCAGCCAGGACTTCTTTCTGCTGCTCCGGGGAGAGGTCCGAGAATTCGCCGGTCTTTTTCCCGGTCACTTTTTCAATGAGGTGCTGCTGCTCCTCACCGCTGGGATTGATGGTGAGCATATAAAACTTGTCGTCGTTCCGTTTCAGTGTCCTGTGGTTGTTGTCCATATGATGCATGACGGTCAGAGGTGTCACATAATCCTCTTTCTGTGAGAAAAAATTATCATAATAAGGACGCTCCTCCTTCAGCTCCTTGCTGAGATATTCCACCAACTGCACGCATTTTCCCTTGTTGTCCGACACGCCCGGAGTATTTACAGGCCGGTGGACTTTACAGTACATATTCCTCGTTGATCTTCTTGATGAGCAGCTGCAGGGTGCTGACGGGAACCTTGACGTCAGCACTGAATTTCACCTTCGGGAACTTGTCCGGATTGAGCTGGAATTTTATCAGCTCTGCCAGCCTGCGGAGCTTCTCCCGTTCTTTTTCCACATCCGCCGGGGAGCCCTCCCCGTACTCCGCCAGCTGTTGCTGGAGCTTCCTGTTCCTTTCCTGCAGATCATGCATCCCGCTCATCAGCCTTGCATAGTCCGGGGATTCATGGATGCCTCCTCCCATGCCGGCCAGTTTTTCAAGAATGGGCTTGAAAATGTCACGTTCCTGGGACTTTACTATTCTGACAAGATCCTCAACTCTCTTTTCCACCAAAGCCGTCGGATTCCTTGAGGCATAGCGTGGATTGTACCCGGTCACTTCAAAAAAAGTGAGCATTCTGTCAATGACAACATTCGGAGTGTCGCCTCCCTGAAAGATTTCCAGTCTTTTCTTCACACTTGGAGAAATCCTGACCACTTTAGTTGATATTTCCTTACCTATACTCATTTCCGTTACATTTTTAAATTCTGAAACAAAGGTAATTCAAATGCATTCCGGATTCAAGTGTGACACCTACTTTTCAGAGGTAATATATTATAATATTCTGAAAATTAGTAAAATAGTAGAACAGTTACAGAAAAATCAACGTGAAGTTAACGACGGGAAACGCTATAAATCAATATTTTGGCAGATTTTTGTTAACGAAGTGTAACACCAATGTTTACAGAAAATATGTATAATATACTAATAATCAACGCTATGCGTCGATTCATGTTCACGTATGCGGGAACACCTCTTGCTCTTCCTTATCAGGAATTCACTAAGGGGATGAACCCCTTAGCCCCCCGGTAAGGAAGGGCAGCGTGGCATGTCCGGAACAAGACGTTTTTAGGGGAGGTCCATCCCATGAAAAGAAATGACATGCAGAAAAGGGGAAAACGTATGGAGGAAATGACGGGCATGTGGAAAAATCCCCATGAAAGAAGGAAAAACGGCTCACGGAAATACCGGATACAACTTTTAGCAGAAGCAAAACAAAGCTAACACGCTGATAAATAGCATGATAAAACTTGGATATTCGAAGAAAAATCATTACCTTTGATATGTGATAATAAAGGAGATAACATCTTATGAATGAACAAATTAGAACCATTTTAGCCGAGGACGGTACAAAGACCTCGAAAATCCGAAAACTTCTGCTGCTCGGACTCACCCACCGTGAAATTGCCGATCTTGTAACCCGTGGAAACCGTGGGTTTGTATGGAATGTCTACAAGAGAATGAGAGACGAGGGGCTGATCGTATCCGCAGGGACTCCCACCGCCACCACCACACCCGAACTTGATTATTCTTTCAGAAGAAAATTCGGTGTCGAGATAGAAGCCTATAACTGCACATGCCAGCGGCTCGTACGCGAGCTGACGGAAGCGGGAATCGAGGTGGCCTCGGAAAGATACAACCATGACCTCCGTCCGCACTGGAAACTGGTAACGGACAGCAGTCTGAACGGGAATGACACATTCGAACTCGTAAGCCCCATACTGGAGGGAGAGGACGGACTGGAGAAGCTGGAGAGGGTCTGCTGGGTGCTGGACTCCTGTAATGTCAAGATTAATGGAAGCTGCGGATTGCATGTGCACATGAATGCGGAGGACTTCAACATCACTACATGGCGGAACCTGCTGCTTTCCTACAAGCATGCCGAAGCGGAAATAGACAAGTTCATGCCAGCCTCGCGCAGGGGCGGCAGCAACACTTACTGTGGCTCCCTCATCCAGTTTCCCGATGAGCGGATACGCTCGGCACGAAACATCAGGGAACTTCAGGGGCTGTTCCCCAGCAGGTATATGAAAGTGAACCTTCAAGCCTATTCACGCCACAGGACGGTAGAGTTCCGCCAGCATTCGGGAACCATCAGTTTTACAAAAATAGAAAATTGGGTGTGTTTTCTCGACAGAATGATTACCTTTGCATCCGTGGGTTCTCTGCCTGCAGGAATCAGACTGGAAGATTTTCCTTTCCTGGGAGAGAAACAAAAGTTGTATTATAAATTAAGAACAAAAAAATTAGCCGTATGAATAATATGAACAAGAAGACATATATGTTGCCTGGTGACGAGCGTATCGTTGCCGGCAACGCCGAAGAGTTTGTGCATGAACTCCGTGTGGGCAGCTGGATGGATTCCGACTGTACCGACGAGCAGTATATGCACAATTTTGCCGAACGTTATGTGGTGCAGGCCGGGGTGAGGATTGCCACCGATACTCCGGAGAAATTCCTATCCGATCTCATACGGACAGGATATGCAAAAGAAATATAACGGACGGCTCTCCTTTATTATTACCGTGTCCCCATTTTCCTTTCAAGGGAAAGTGGGGATTTTTTATAGAAACAAGTAACTTACATATAAAACTTCAGGCAATGATTTACTTTTTTCTATTATTATACATATATACTTTTTAAGTAAATTGCAGAATACCGTTCACCTCCCTGCCAAACGTTTTCCCCCGTACATTTCTCAAGGAGGGCGGCATTGTCTTTGGTAAAAAAGGTACGACAGTTCCGGGAATGGCAGTCTGAAGAATAGTACCCGTCCCCGCTACAGTTCACACCCGATAAAAAATAACCTTGTTCTCACTTTTATCCGGAATGAATGTTTTTTCAAGTACGGCCGTTCCGTATATCCCGCCCAATGCGGGGAATTCTTATCCATGCATGTAATTTGTAACTTTACCAGCAGGAAAATGGAAAATGTGAATACAGCACTTTTCCGGGGATGCCTATCTTTGCCGGCTCAAAAAGACAGACATCATTATGATAACAACGAGCCGATTTTTTAAAGAGAAACAGTATATGTGGTACAAGGTTAGAGAGCTTCAGTCAAAAGGATTAAACAAGACACAGATCGGGAAGCACCTGGGAGTGGACAGAAGCACCGTGCGGAGATATCTGCAGATGTCCCGGGAAGATTTTGTAAGGAGACGGAATTCGCATCGCAAATACACGCTGAAACTGGCAGGATACGAGGAGTATGTGCGGGGGACTCTGGAGGAATATCCGTATATATCGGCCGCAAGGATACATGACTGGCTTAAGGAATGCTATCCGGATTTCCCGGAAGTGTGCGACAAGACCGTATTCAATTTTGTAGAAAAGGTGCGCTGCAAATATGGCATCGGAAAGAAGTCGGAGGCCAGGATACGCAGGGACTATGAGAAACTGCCGGATACCCCCTACGGGGAGTATGCGCAGGCGGATTTCGGGGAGAAATGGATGTCAGCGGGAAACGGCAGAAGCACGAAAGTCTATTTTTTTGCGATCGTCCTGGCACGTTCACGTTACAAGTTCACCTTTTTCGCCCGCCGCCCTTTCGACACGGAGCTCGCCATCTATGCACACGAGCGCGCCTTTGAGTATTTCGGAGGGAAACCGGAAAAGATCCTTTATGACCAGGACAGGGTGCTGATTTCCCGGGAGAACCTGGGGGACCTGATGCTGACAAGGAAGTTCCAGACGTTTGTCAGGGAGCAGCATTTCCAGCCGGTGTTCTGCCATAAGGCAGATCCCGAGTCAAAAGGCAAGGTCGAGAACGTAGTGAAATATGTGAAGGAGAACTTTCTGGTGGCACGTGTGTTCCGTGATATCGACAGTCTGAACAGGGAGGCCCTCGAATGGCTCGAAAGGACGGGGAACGGGAAGGTGCACGGGACCGCCCGTCTTGTCCCACGGGAAGAGTTTGCCGTGGAGAAAAGTTTTCTCATACCCTATCATGGGACGCCACAGCCACCGCAGGAGGAGATGAGGGAATACCATGTACGCAAGGACAATACAGTGCAGTACAGGGGGAATTATTACAGCCTGCCATGCGGAACTTACCGGAGCGGGCAGACAACCGTCTGGCTGCAGGAAACGGAAGGGAATGTGGAGCTGTACAACAAGGATACGGGGAAACTCATCTGCCGGCATGCGCTCTGTACCAGAAAGGGAAGGACCGTTTATGACGACTCCCACAGAAAACCGAGAAACGCCGGAGTGAAGATAGCCGAACGCATCCTTGTCCATGTGTCGGGCAACAGGGAGGTGGCCATGTGGATGGATAATCTGAAAAGGAGGAAGGAACGTTATTACAGGGATAATCTGGAGGTGATCCTGCGCATAATTCCCGGATATGACAAGAATACACTGATAGAGGCCATACGGATATGCCTTGACAAAGGCATCTATAACGGGGACTCGGTTAAAAGCCTGTGTGAATATGTGTGCAGGGGAAAGGAAAATGGAACAGAAATATACGGACTGGAGGATCGCCTGCCCCGACAAGGCGGATTGATACAGTCTTATAACGAAATACTCAGGGATTATGACAAGACATAAGAAGGAACTCATGGAATGTGCACGTATGCTCAAGCTGGGCAATCTGACCGAACATCTGGAGGAACTGCTGCATCAGGCCCAGGAAAAGCAGCTGACCTATCCGGAGTTTCTACTCGCCTGCCTCAGGGAGGAGCTCCGGACCAGGGAGAACCGGAAATATTTGTGCCGTTTGAAAGCGGCCGGGCTTCCTGCAAGGCATGATCTGGACCGTTACGACTTTACCCGGACGGAAGGAATCGACTCCAGAAAGCTGCGCGAACTGCGCGAACTGGTATGGGTGGGACAGGCATACAACCTGCTTCTGGCAGGCGGTTCCGGAACAGGAAAGACCTATATTGCCGCCGGACTTGTCCATGAGGCGGTGAAAGCCGGATACAGGGCATATATGGTTACGCTGGAGGACCTTCTGACCTGTCTGAAGACAAGGGATGTTTCCAGGCATGCGATGAAAACCTACAAACGGATCATGAAGGCACAGCTGCTGGCCATTGACAATGCCACACTCTTTCCCTTGAAAAGAGAAGATATCATGTTGCTGTTCAAACTGGTGAATGAGTTTCAGGAAAAGACATCGCTTATCGTTACAGCCAACTACTCCCTTACAGAGTGGCTGGCAATACCGGGAGAGGAAGCTGTCGCAGCGGCATTGCTTGACAGACTGCTCTACTGTTGTGAGATTATACAGCTGTCGGGAAACAGTTATCGGATGGAAAATAGGAAAACAATTTTTAGCAATCGGAATGAAGATACGGACACTTTAAAAGAGTTAACAACTGTAAAGTAATATCCTGCTAAAAGTGGGATATATTAAATTACATAAAAATGAGGTGTGTAAATTTGCAAGGTACACTCCCCGTAAAAGGTTGTGGCAAAAGAATGAAATAGGAAATAGAAATACAGGTGAAGAACCATGCTAACAGGGGATACAAATAGCTCTAGCTATAACTTGACGCATTTGTACCCCCTATTTGCAACAATTAAAGGACAGGAAGATGTTTATTCTTCGTGTTGTGATTTCTGGAACTCACTGGGAGTCATTCCAAATTCCTCCTTAAAGCAAGTGGTGAAATACTTCCGATTAAAATACCCCAACGTAGCGGCAACCTCTGTTACACTTTTGTCTTTATCTTCCAACATGTGTCTGGCATGCTTCATCTTGATGTTCCGGATAAAATCCAATGGAGTTCGGCCTGTTATGGCTTTCAATTTACGGGTCAAAGTAGAACGGGACATATTCATGGCATCAGCTAGAGCTGTCACATCAAAATCAGGCTCAGTAAGGTTATCTTCCACGGCTTTTACCGCTTTCTCCAATAGAAGTTTGTCCAGTTGTGCAAACTCAGGTTCAGGCAAATTCACCTTACTATCCAAATAAATACGCATTTTAATCATCTCCTTGCTGTCCGCCCACATTTCATTATTCTTACGGTCCACGCGTTTCAGATAAAGATACAGACTATAACCGGATACACCCATCACTATCAATACATAGAACAAATACGCCCACCAAGTTTCATAAAAAGCAGGAAGGCGTCGGATAGTCAGTTCAGTTACCTCTTTGCTCCAAAGACCATTTTCATCCGTCGCTTTCACCTGAAAAGTGTAAGTACCCTTACTCAGATGATTATAAAAAGCCGAGTTTTTTCCACCTTCCACATATACCCACGCTTTGTCCACTCCTATCAACCGATAAGCATAGCGTATTTTTGAAGCATAACGGTGGTTAAGAGAAGAAAAACTAATTTCCAAATTCTGATCATCGGGATGCAATTCTATCCGGTTAATGGAATTGCTACTCTTTCTATCTCCGAATATCAATGATTCTCCTTGCAACTTTATATCAGTTATCTTGGTCTTCACTGCACTAGCCTTTCTTTCCAACCCGTTTGATGGAGTAACCATGCAAATACCCGGAATGCCGCCCCAATAAATATTGCCATCTTTTGCTTGACAAACAGCAGTGGGAAGAAAGCGATGCAACAAGATAGAACCATCCGTGGTAAGATAGGTGCGGAACGAACCGTTACGAGGATTAAATTCTATCAGTTTCTGGTTTGTATCAATCCAAATATGATTATATGCATCAGCCACTATTTGATTCACCTGATTACCGTTCATACCACAAGCCCCATTATAACAAAGCAACTTATTCTCTGAAGGGTCATAAGAGTAGACTCCTCCGTCACAAGTTCCCAACCACAAAATCCAATCGGGAGCAATAGACAGACAAGAGAAATTCTTGTCCAATTTGAAAGAACGAAGTTTTTCATCCGCCGTTGTCTGAAACAAACCGTTGTCTTGAGTACAAATCCATATCAGCCCTTCCTTATTTTCGACTATCCCCATCACATGGCCCACATCCGGATAAACCCGTTTGACTCTTTTCTGACGAACATCATAGCTACAAAGTCCTTTGTTCAAGCCTATCCACAAGATTCCGTGCGAGTCTTCATACAATTTGGTCACCGTAGCGTTCGATTCCACCTGCCCGTTCAAATCAATAAGATCCACCAGATACATCTCCATACCCTTACGGATCATACCATAAACCAATCTATTCAAATCTTTTGCCACCCAAATACCGTTATTAATACGTGCTCGAGTCATCTCTCGTCCGTTATCCAAAGACAACGAAAACAAGCTCGGGAAAATCCGAATAGATTTTCACTTTATCCTGCTTCAAGTCATATAACACCAACCCGGTTCTTTCTTGCATCATCCACATCATACCGTCTCCGTCATCACACAAAGCCATTACAGCCGGACTGCGGTTTACTCTGTCCGCCAAAGCGGGTAAGGCATAATCCTTGGTCATATTATCCATCAGATGTACAATGAAACTAGGACGGTCAAAGGCCGACACCCATAGACATCCCCTCCCTTTCAGAACTTCTACCAACATATGATTAACAGGCAGAAGCCCTGTCTGGAATTTCAATTGTTTTAACGTCTTATCCGGTTGTATTTGTAAGGACATGAAATCGTGCCCGGTGGTTAACCAGATATACCCCAGTTTATCATCCTGTACCAGACTAAGGATGACCCCATCCTCCTCACCGGCAGCATTGACCGGTATTTCAGAATATACAAACATAGAATCTTCAGGAGCCGAAGGGTCAAAACGCACCACACCATCCCCCCAGGTTGCCAACCAGAAGTAGTCCTGTTCATTATCCTGAACCATCACCGTAGGATTTTTGTCTTCTCATCTTATCAGGATAAGGAACGAACTCGTCTTTTTTTTGTCCAAATGATATACCCGGCCATTCCACACAGAAATAATAATCTCATGGTTGCGGCTCTCACAAAATCCGGAAATAGTAGTTCTTCCGTACTTATTCCGGAGGGGATACTCTTGACCAACTGTCCGTTGATGTCATATTTGGCCAATATAGAACGATAGCTCAGCCACATATAGCCGTCACTGGTAGCATATAGATACATCACCGGAATATTCTTCAAACGCTCCCGGTCCATAGGATGTACACTGTAGTCCGATTTATCAAGAATATACACCCCTTTGCCTGTACCGAACCATATATTCCCCCTTCTTATCCTCAGCGATACACTCCACCAAATTGTCCTCTAATAATCCCGGAGTTTCAATGTCCGAACGAAACACTTTCACATGATAACCGTCATCACGACATAATACGTTCACCGTGCCATACCACATATATCCTTCGCTGTCTCTGAATACGCGATGAATGGCATTTACCGGCAGCTGGTCAATGGTAGGGATATCTGTAATAGTTATGTTCTGAGAACACACCAAGAAGGAGAGAAAAGATAGTATAAAGGTCAATATATATTTCATTGTGCTTTCGGTTAGAATCATAGACTGCCACAAAGTTATAAAAAAAGAAACCGGATACTCTAGCAAATTTTAAAATTTGCTAAAGTATCCGATAATTGCTCCACTCGCAGGTTTCCTTCTTTTGAAGCTTCCTCCTTACATCTGTGTCTTTAATTCTTTTCTGTAGCTTCTTCAGCAGTCTGTGTTTCCACCCCTACGGGAAAAGTATATCAATAACCGAAACCGGTTGCTTTTACATACACCTTATAATCTTTAATCATGCCGGGAGCTCCCTGTTCCGCACGTGGCAGAATACGGAAACCGGTCACGTTATATTCTTTGCCGAGATCTATCACCACCTGATGAGGATAAGCCGTATTATCTACCGTCTGCCAGAAAGTACTTTCTTGCAGGTCATAAATCTTGTCGGCTGTGCGGTTACCGCTACGGGTTTCCTCGCTGTCGGCATAAACAATCTTCCAGTTTTCACGAGAGATTTTCTGTCCTTTCTCATCCAACACATCAAACTCCGCAATGGCGGCAATGTTGGTATTATCAAAAGAAGACAGCCCTTCCAGACAGAAGTAACGTCCTTTCGTAACAGGAACTTTCACTTCTTGCCAACCGTTACCTGGTTTGAAAGTACCGGCAGATACCGGTGTTTCCTTCTCCAGTTTGATGGTCTGCCCCTGTTTACGATGCGTTTCAGGAACAGCCACACGAAGCATATCCAGGATAGGTTTGTTCAATCCGACAATGGTTGCCTCTTTCGGGCCTTTCAAGTCAAGAACGATGATTTCATTCACTCCTTTTTTTCAGCCAACAACCCGGCATGAACAGGGTTTGTTGAGGACCGATTTCCCAGAAACGTCCCATGGCATGACCGTTCACCCATACCATACCTTTTCCCCAAGACTCCATGTTCAGGAATGTATCAGCCACCTTATCCAAGGTAAAAGTAGCGCGATAGTAGGCCGGAACACTTTCATCATTTTTCTCTATGCCACAGGCGGCAGACGAGTTCATATCCTGAAAGTTCCGGGAAGATACAAATTCATAATCTACGGGAAGATTATAAACAGTCCAGCCTTTCAACGTTTCAGCATTCTTACCGTTCACCAGTTCCACTTTCTCGGTAATTCCCTTGCGGTCGTGAATGGACTTGTCAAAGTTCACACGCCCCATGGCTTCCACCAATAAATCAAGCTGTGTACCGGCTTTTAATGCAGGCAGTGTAAGTTCCTGTTCTCCACCACGGCGATCCAGACGCCCCAACAGTTTCCCGTCGGCAAAAACCTGTGTCCAGTCATGCTGTTCGGTGATTTTCAGAACGGTTCCCGCTTTCACATCTTCCGGCAAATGGGTACGGTACAGGATACTTCCCCAGCCTTGGTCAAATTTCTCCATCGGCTGGATTTCCTCTGTCTGCTTCGGGTCGGGCAGATTGTCAACCAACGGAGCTATTTGAGTGAATTTAATGGCAGGGATTTCCATAACCGGTAAAGCTTCAGGAACTTCAGGCAATGTCTGTCCTTCGTCCAAGTAGTCCTTCAACATACGTAAAGCAAAATACTTGTCGGTGGTCCAGCCTGCTTCGCTGATAGGAGCGTCATAGTCATAGCTGCTGCACATAGCCGAGTAAGCCGGATTATTGGCACCACCCCACCAGCCAAAGGTCGTTCCTCCGTGGGTCATGTACAAACTGAAAGAAATACCTTTGTCCATCATCTCTTTCAGGCCATCCACCATGATTTGTCCGTCACGGGTTTCGTGCTTGCGCCCCCAGTGATCAAACCATCCGCTCCAGAACTCGCTGCACATCAACGGAGCGTCGGGGCGTACTTCTTTCAGTTTGGCAAACTGCTTGTCGATATCAGCTCCCGTACCAAAATTTATAGTCCAAAGCAAATCATCCAAACCATTATTCAGGAAATTAGAACTCCAGTCACATTGGAACAAAGGCACTTCAGTAAAGCCTGCGGCACGTACCGTATCACGGATGGCAGACACATAGGGCTTGTCCGTGCCATACGAACCATATTCGTTTTCCACCTGCCATGATGATGTTACCACCACGGGTAATCTGCAAATCCTGCAACTGCTTGCCCACTTCATGCATAAAGGCTCCCACGTGCTGCATATAGAAAGGATCGAGAGTACGAAGCTGCACGCTGTCGTTCTTCAGCAGCCACCAAGGCAGCCCACCCATTTCCCATTCCGCACATACATACGGACCGGGACGCACAATGACGTACATACCATGCTTCTGAGCCAATTTACAGAAAGCTGCAATATCTTTATTACCTGTAAAATCATACTTACCGGGAGTTTCCTCATGCAAATTCCAAAAGACATACAGACAAAGCGTATTCATGCCCAATGCTTTACACATTTCAATACGATGTTCCCAGTATTCACGGGGAATACGCGGATAATGCACCTCTGCCGCTTTGACCACGAACGGTTTTCCATTCAGCAGAAAGGTATTCTTACCCCGCTTCGAATGTCTGGGCTTATTGCCGGCACATCCTGCCAGCAGCAGGACCGCCAGCAACAAAGTCAGTAATTTCTTCATGTTTATTTATCTATTGTTATTTTTCATTCTTGTTTATCCGGATTACCGTAAATGAATAAGCCGGCAATTCATACCCGAATTTCTCGCTTACCTCCATTGTACCGGATACAGGACGAACCTGTTGGTCTGTCGGTTTTCCTGCCAAAACCGTCTTTACGGCAGTGGTGTTCATTCCTTCCAAAGACGGGAGCTCCACTTGCGCATTCACCGCTACCGGCAGCAGATTCACCAGTTTCACGATCATATCTCCTGTCTTTCCGTCGCGGACTACCGACACACCTATCCGTTTCTTCACCGCATCTTGTGCATTATCCAAAGTCACGGAAGAAGCGATGTATTCACTGCCCGCATTTTGTCCGTACATCTGCTGCGCATAGTAACCTACGGTGGGTTTTACCTCCGTATTATTGAAATAAATCAAATCCGGATTCCACTGGGTATGTCCCTCCTTAGCCAGTAACGGAGCGTAAGAAGTCATGGTCACCACATCGGCATTACGCTCCACGGAAGTCAGGTACAAGGCCTCGGCCAAAGCTGTTTCTATATTGTTGGGACGTCCCGGCAAATGAGCCGCATACTCTCCCAAATACACTTTCGCCTTGTTGCGGTCATAACGGTCATAGAAATCCTGGTTGTTGATAAACCATCCCGGAGTATTGTAATAATGCTCGTCCACCATCGGAATACCCATTTTGGTAGCAAATTTCCATCCTTCCTCATAATCACTGCCCTCATAGAACGGACCTACGGTTCCGATAACGGTCACTTCGGGATATTTCTCCTTCACCGCATTGAAAATCATAGTAAAACGTTCTTCAAAGATATCGGTAATCAGGTCCTCGTTACCAATGCCGATGTATTTCAGGTTGAAGGGCTTGGGGTGTCCGGCTTGCGCACGCTTCTTTCCCCCACACGGTCTTCTTCGCATCTCCATTCGCATATTCTATCAAATCCAGTACATCCTGCACGTACTGCGGCATTTCCTCCATCGGGATTCCGCCTTGCTGACCGCCGCAACCCAGTTCGCCTACCGAGTGATGACTGCAAGTACCCGAATTCTGACAAGGCACTCCGGCTGCCACTACAGGAACAGGTTCGGCCCCCATATCCTCGCAGAACAAAAAAATATTCATGATATCCCAGACCGCGGGTCTGATGATACCCCCACAAATTGCGCAGAGGCTTGCGTTCCTCCAACGCTCCTATAGAGCCTTTCCAATCATAAATATTGTCCACACCATCTCCGTGAGCCACACATCCGCCGGGGAAACGGACAAAACGGGGATGAAGGTCGGCCAAGGTCTGCGCCAAATCGGCACGCAGCCCGTTCTTTCTGCCTTTAAATGTATTCTGTGGGAAAAGAGAAACCATATCCAAGGCATACTTCCCAGCCATCTGCGGACAAACGGACAACACGGCATCCGCAGCATCCGCCGTTGCCGTCAGTACAGCCTTTTGTTTTTTCCACTCTGTAGATGAAACCCGAATAGCAGCCTGCGCAATTTCCTTGCCATCTTTGGTAGTCAGCCTCACAAGCACTTTTCCACCTTTCGTATCATCCAGCACTTTGGAAAACACAGAGAAGTCATACTTCTCACCTTTTTTCACGGCAATACCGTCAAAACCGTTATTCACCAAGGCAGCACCCGGGCGGTGTACCTCCAACACTGCATAGTGAGCATTGTTAGCATGGATGGGACTGTCCTCACTGACAGACAGTTCCGCATCAGTACCCTGTATACTCCACGCATACGTGCTGTTCCAGTTCTTATCTCTTGCACCGTCTTTGGCAGAATATTCAAAATCACGGTTCTGAACCAGCTCCGCATAAAGTCCACCATCGGCTCCATAATTGATATCCTCAAAGAAAATACCTATCAGATGCTCGCTAATGGGCTTCACCCGTCCGGTATCCACCCGGATGGTGGCAGCGACCGGTTTTAGTCCGGCAAAGCGGACGGCATCCTGTTCGGTACGCTCATTATTCTGTATATCGCGGAATTTCTTATGCTCGGCAAAACGAATCAACTGTTCTATATCCGCATAAGGTACTTTCTGCATATAACCGTTCAAGGTATCTTTATCAAGGACAATCTGCCGGGCAGTGACCAGTCGGGGCACGGCAGGCTTCTCCGCATTGACATATTGTTGGGGAGCCCACTTCAACAAGTCGGAAGAATGGGAAGTACCCCATACTTTTCCGCTGGGGGTAAGCTGCCACCGGCAATACCAACGTCCATCTTCCGCTTTTTCCAGAAGAGGTTTAATCATTCTCTTTTCCGCCCCCCAACGCCCGAAATCACATTTCAGATAGGCAAAGCCGTCGGATACACTCAGCCACTTGTCGCCATCGGGGCTCCATGCGAATTTCAGTCCGCTGCGTCCCTCGTCTTCCGGATGGGCGTAAGAGAAGATGTAGACCGAATCGGGCTCATTATATACTTTTTCCACGGCAGCACAGACGGATTGGCCTGCTGCCAATGAGGCGATTGCCAGAGATAATAAGGTCTTTTTCATGGTATATGCTTTATTGTCATGTTTCTTTTATAACGTGGGAACAACCTTCCTGATGGTTCCGTCCGGATTAAATTCCATACGGTCTATACATACTTCACGATGCACGCCAGGACCCTTCTCACGATCTATAAAGTTCTTATTAATACGATGATATACAATGTACCACTCATCCGTACCCGGAATTTGTAGGACTGCATTGTGCGCAGGTCCATAGATTTCCTTTGCAGGATCCTGAATCAGTACCACCGGTTTCTTAGCAACCTTTATAGGACCTAGCGGAGATTTCGACGTACCGTATGCCACATGATAGTTGGGCGAACCGGTATCATCCACCGACCACATAAAGTAGTAAAGACCATTACGATAGAACACATATGCCGCTTCACGGAAAGCGTAATCTTTCAGACTTCCTCCTTTCGGTGTCAATACGGTCAAGGTATTCTTTTTGATGGAAACCATATCCTCATTCAGTTCGGCGCCCGCCATATAACCATTGCCCCAGTACAGATAGGATTTTCCCGAAACCGGATCGGTAAACACATCCACATCAATCTGCTGTCCGTGGCCCACGGGAGATTCAGTAATAATGGGATGTCCCAAGTCTTTGAACGGACCAATGGGTGAATCGGCTACCGCCACCCCAATCTGCTTGCCGCCTCCGGCTACAGGATTACCACTGAAATAGAAGAAATATTTATACTTTCCATCCACCATTTTTCTCTTCAATGCACGGAGCCCATGCGTTTCCATCTGCCCATGCCACCTGATCGGATTTCAAATCAAGCATCACCCCTTCATCTTTCCAGTCCTTCAGATTATCCGAAGAGAAGACACTGAAATACCATCCGCCCCATCCGGGCTGTCCGTCGGTGGTGGAATAGATATAATATTTTTTAGTCTGATGAGAATACAATATCTCGGGGTCAGCATGGAAACCTTGCAGCACGGGATTGTTGGGAATCGTTATATTGCCCATTTCCTTTGAAGGCCATTTGTCGGTGATGCGCTTCAACTCGGCACGGGTAATGGGGATGATAGTTCCGTGACGCGGATGAAAATTCATCTTCACCTCACTGTCTATCACTTTAAAAGTTTTTTTTCAAATCGGTCGTTTCGGTAAACTGGTATTTACCTTTCATATAGACATCATACATCAAGATGTATTTATTCTGACCTATCAGTTTGAAAGTTCCCGCACCTTCCACCGCTTCCGGGGTCTGCTGCTTGTAGTCGGGTTCTTCCTCCCATTGTCCCGAAGTCAGTGAACGGGTAGTTGCTACCCGGATGCCGTTTCCATGTCCTTCGGTTTTTATAAAACAGGTGGTAGATTCCATCTTTATATACGATATCACCGTCTATGCAAGATTTCTTGTTTTCAGGGATGAAAAGCGGTTTCGGTTCACCTTCCAGGTCGGTAAATTCTTTATTGGCATAAGCATAATAAATCACATCTGCCCCATCACCATATTTCATTGACCAATAAACCAAGTATTTTCCGGCTTCCGCATCGAAGATAGTCTGAGGAGCCCATACCCGTTTCAGTTTTTCCTGTCCGACATAACGTTTCTGCATATTGATGACAGAATGGTTCCAGTTCACCAAGTCTGTAGATTTCAGCAACACCATGGCACGATTGGAATCCCATCCATTGTCAGAAACCATATCGGTAACCACCATATAGAATGTCTTTCCGTCTTCGCAACGCAGGATATGCGGGTCGCGCACACCACCGGTAGAACTGATGATTTTGGAATCAATGACAGGTTTGTTGTCATTCAATGCCCAATAGGTATATCCGTCCGTACTTACCGCATAGCATACGGCTTCCTCGCTGATGTGGTTACCTGTAAAATAGGTAAAGAGATAAGCTATGTAATCTTTTTCGGCTACATTGTTTTGTTTGGAAATAGTCTGCTGCGCCCCTGCCATCCAAGGTAGCAAACAGGCAAATAAGGTGATAAAAAATTTGTTTTTCATATAATTAGTCCTGAATTTGTTTGATGCAAAGATATAGTATAGGAACCTATTTTCAGGTATATAAATCTTTCAAAAGAGGGACTTTATTCGGTCAAATGGGGGAAAAATGGAAGTTTATGAAAGACTGGCATAGAAAAAAACAAAAAGTTCTTCCCTATTAAACTACAGTTTCAGTAAAAGAAAAAAGCAAAAGAATCAGCTACACAATAAATTCTGATTATTCATTATAAATGATAACTATTAGCGAAATATATTCAGTTTTCATCACACCTTTTGAGAAAGATACAAAAATAATCCTTAGAAAGGACATATTTAACATTTCTATCCATATGAATTTCATTGTTTGATTTCTCAAGCAATATGTACCATTCTACTTCCTCGCTAGATACAAAATAACAAGAATAACCCACCAAAAACTACAGCAGGTTAGTCATAACCTGTAATTTATTAAGAATAATAAAAAAAAATAAAAGAAAAGATAGCGTTATATTCTTATAAAATAATACATTTGCAGCAACTGAAATAGAAAGGGAATAAGATCCCTAAACCAAACTATTTACTAATTTAACCTTATAAATCTATGCAATTCTACCAGAAAAGAAGGGAAAATTGTGTAAAGACACACGTAATTTTGAAAAAAGCCTCTTTTTATGCATGTCTTACACTATTTGCCGGAATGGCTTTCCCAATGCCTTTGTGGGCTTCGCAGTCAACTGCCATCGTGCAACAGCATGTCAAACAAATTACGGGTATCGTAAATGATGCAAGCGGAGCTCCTGTAATCGGTGCCAATGTAGTACAAGTGGGAAGCACCAACGGTACTATTACAGATGTGGATGGCAAATTCACATTAAATGTACCCGTAGGGGCTAAACTGAAAGTTTCGTATATCGGTTACAACGACCAACAAATTACCGTAGGCAACAGCAACAGTTACACCATTATCTTGAAAGAAGATACAGAATCTTTAGATGAAGTGGTAGTAGTAGGATACGGTACTCAAAAAAAAGTAAACCTGACAGGTTCTGTGGCAACCATCTCATCCGATAAGCTAGTCAACCGCACCAGTGCCAATGTCACCAACATGCTGGCAGGACAAATGCCAGGTGTCACCATTATCCAAAATACCGGCCAGCCGGGAGCTGATGCCGGAGTACTGCGTGTGCGTGGTCTAGGAACTATGGGAGATGCCAGTGCCATGGTTGTGGTGGATGGTGTAGAATCTACCATGAGCAGCGTGGACCCCAACGATATTGAAAAAACATCTCTATATTAAAAAGATGCAGCCGCCTCAGCCATTTATGGTGTACGTGCTGCCAATGGCGTTATCCTTATCACAACCAAAAAGGGAACCAAAGGACGTACCATTGTATCATACGATGGGTATGTAGGCTGGCAAAGTGCCTCACGTATGCCCAAATTTTTGGATTCTTACAATTATGCAGTGCTGATGAATGAAGCTTACACCAATGACGGTTTGAAAGGTCCGTATGACGAAACAGCCCTACAAAAAGTTCAAAGACGGAAGTGATCCCGACTTTTATCCCAATTCCGACTGGCTGGGTACGCTATTAAGTGAAAACGGCCTGTTCAACAACCACCACTTGAGTATCAAAGGCGGTGGGGACAAAGTAACTTACTCGCTGGCATTCAACTATCATGATAAAGACGGATTGATAGTCAATACCAACTACAACAAGTTCAATGTACGTGCCAACATTGACGCTCAGATAAACAGTCGTCTGAAACTGACTACAAATATGGCGGTATACCGCAGTAATATGACTGCTCCGGCGGCAGGTATCAGCAACCTGATGCACTATGCTTTCCGTGAGACTCCGGTTACTCCCATCCAATTGAGCAACGGCAACTATGCTTTATTCAAAAACGAGCACAACTCCGTAGCCTATGCACGTGAAGGAGGAACCTACAAAGAGATAAACAGCAATTTCCAAGGTAACGTAGGAATGGAACTGGACATCATAGACGGACTGAAACTGAGAGGAGTCGCCGCCTCGACTTTCAACCTGACCGACAATCCCACCCACGTCAATACTATGACATTCTATCAGGCAGGTTCAGACACACCGGTAAAGAAAACCACTAACTCCATCACAGAATATGACATCAAAAGTATGGAACTGAACTTGCAAGCTTATCTGGACTATAATAAAACCTTCGGCAAACACACAATAGGAGCCTTATTAGGTTACTCACAAATTTATAAACAGACACGCTATCTGCAAGCTTACCGTAAGAACCTGCCCAACTCCAATTCGCTGGACCAGATCAACGCCGGCGAAGTGACGGGACAGACAACATACGGTACAGAAATAGAATACGCTCTTCGCTCAGTTTTCGGACGCGTGAATTATTCATACGATAACCGTTATCTACTGGAAGCCAACCTGCGTTATGACGGTACTTCACGCTTCCCCAAGAACAACCGCTTCGGCGCATTCCCCTCTTTCTCCATCGGATGGAGAATATCGGAAGAAGAGTTCTTCAAAGCCGATTGGGTGGATAATTTGAAACTACGTGCATCATGGGGATTGCTAGGTAATCAGGAAACCGTAAACTCGGACAACAGTTCTAACTATTATCCGTATCAGAACACCTATCTGTTCGGTTATGACTATAGTTTCGGCAACACTTTGACTCCGGGTATTTCCATTTCCAACCCGATGGCTAACCAAGATATTACGTGGGAGAAAACCGATCAATGGAACGTAGGTGTGGACGCCGCTTTCTGGGGCAATAAACTGACATTGGGCGCAGACTGGTTCCGCAAGGAAACACGGGACATATTACTGCAACTTCCAGTTCCCAACATGATGGGAGTCAGCGCTCCGATGCAAAATGCCGGTGTAGTGCGTAATACCGGTATCGAACTGCAACTGGGACATAACAACCGTATCAATGATTGGAGCTATTCTATCGGAGCCAATTTCAGCTATGTAACTACCAAAATCATGGATTTGAAAGGCGGTGACACACCGGGGCAATCCGTAGGCGACCCACTGTGGGCATATTACGGCTACGTATGCGACGGCATCTTCCAAAACGAAGAAGAGATCAAGAATCATCCTACACAGAGCATGGGTACTCCGGTTCCGGGTGACTTAAAATACCGTGACCTGAACGGAGACAAAGTAGTAGACAGCAAAGACCGGCAAGTATTGGGTTCCTACTTCTTCCGAAAATCAACTTCGGTCTGAATCTTTCAGTTCAATATAAAGACTTCGACCTAAGTGCACTGCTGCAAGGTGCAGCTGATGTAAAGAGTGCTCCTGTAGCTGAAATCAGATATGCCTTCTACAATGGCGGTAAAGTAACGGAACAGCATCTGGACCGTTGGACTCCGGAAAACCCGAATGCCACTTATCCCCGATTATCCATGAGTGACTCCAAAAACCGTGTGACTTCCAGTTTCTGGATGCAGGACGCCTCTTATGCCAAGCTGAGAAACCTGCAAGTAGGTTACAGCCTGCCCAAACAGCTGATATCCAAATACGGAATCAGCCGTCTGAGAGTGTATTGCAGTATCGACAATCTCTTTATGATTTCCGGCTTCGACGGTGTAGACCCCGAAGCCATCAGCGGCAACTATTATCCATTGACCCGAAATTATTCCTTCGGTCTGAATGTAACATTCTAAACACTGACAACTATGAGACTAAAATATAACTTTATAGGATTAATATTGGCATGCGGCCTTGGTCTGAGCTCTTGCAATGACAGTTTTCTGGACAGAAATCCTAAAGACCAATTATCCGATGCATCTTTCTGGAAAAACGCAGAAGATGCCCAGAAATTTGCAACCGGAATTTATCTGTATCTGATAGAACCGGAAAACCATACTATCATGACAGACTGCTACACAGATAATGCTATTCCTGTACATGTCACAGCCGAACAGGGACAGTTGTCTGCTGGTACGGCAACTTCCAGCAACCCACATTTCCTACAATTATGGAAAAATGCCTATCAATGCATCCGCAGATGCCTGGTACTTTACGAACATATAGCCGAAGTGCCGATGGATGAAAAAAAAAAGCGCAACTGACAGCCGAAGTACAGTTTCTCGAAGCTTTCTCATACGCTAACATATTAAAATATATGGGTGGCGCCTCCCTGCTGGATCATCCGTTGGAACTGAACGAGAAACTTCCTTCACGCAGTTCTGAAGAGGAGACTTATAATCATATAGTAGGATTATTGGATAAAGCAGCAGCCAGCTTGCCCGATATCCGCAGCAACAGTGACCACGGAAAACCGAGTGCCGGAGCCTGCTACGCACTGAAAGCCAGAGTTGCTTTCTACGCACACAAATATGATGTGGCGGAAGCCGCCGCACGCAAAGTAATGGGCATGAATGTGTATGGACTGTATGATAACTATGGTGACTTGTTCCAACCTGTAGAAATCATCTTTTGAGTTGCCGACCGTGACCCCCGTCTAGGCTTCTCTGTACTGTGGAACGGGTCACAAATAGCAGGAAAGACTTTCAACCTGAACAATATGGGAGATGGCAGCCATACCCGTACAGGATATAGCATGAAAAAGTATATCAATCCGGACAATGACGGTATCAATAATTATGACTGGACCAACTTTATCTATATCCGCTATGCAGAAGTGCTGCTGACCTTCGCCGAGGCTCGTAACGAAAATCTGTCTGCTCCGGATACGGAAGTATATGATGCGGTCAATCAAATCCGTCAGCGTCCCAGCGTAAATCTTCCTCCTCTGCCTTCCGGCTTGTCCAAAGATCAAATGCGCGAAGTTATCCGTTTGGAACGTCGTTTGAATTTGCTTTTCGAGGGAATGCACCTGTTTGATACCCGTAGCTATAAAACAACTGAAAAGGATGTTACTAAACCAGTATACGGGGGTAAATGCAAAGGAGAAAGCATTTTTATTGAAACCCGCAAGTTCAATGCCAACCGTGACTATCTGTGGGCTATCCCCTTGGAAGAGGTAGACCTGGCTCAGGGGCACTGAAACAGAATCCGGGTTGGGATTAACCCGGTCATTTATTTGGAGGGACAGATTCATAAAGCTGTCCTTCCAACTCTTTCACATCATCTCTTTTCATTGAAAGCAAAAGTAATTACCTTTCCTCTCGAAAAAAAGATAAAGCACTTTCAAGGAATATATGGTTTTCCCACCACCAATTTATCTCCGGAAAAAATCGACTTCAAACAAGCGAGAGTACGAATATAACGTCCGTTTACATCCTTGTGACTATGTGTACAGACATCACCATTTACCGTCCAAGGTCTGAAACAACATCCCATGACCGAAATTGGGAGGGAGTTATCGGGTTCTCCTGTATCCATGGTCCATCCAAGGTTCCGCTTTCAGAATAAGCCACTCCCTGAGTGTGCCATACATTATAAATCCAACTAGTCCAAATCATACTGAGTCTACCTGTTCTGTACGGAAATAGATACGGACCGTCAGTGACCTTTGGTCTCCGGCTCTCCTCATCCGGTATCTTTCACGGTATTCCACGGCGATTCGCTGGCACGGGAACAGCACTCTCTTCGCCTATGGTTCCAATTTCTAAGTCAGGCTTCAGTTCTATTTTCTCTATCAAAATTATCCAAGGCTTGCAACCATTCATATAACAATATACCTTATATAAGGCTTCCGTTCCTATTCACCCAGAAAGTCCTAATTCAAGGTTGGTGTTTAATGTGCAGGCAGGTAAGTGGGAATCTCTTTCATCGGAACGTAAGGTCTGTCTGTAAGTTATCGTCACCAAAACATGACTGGTACGGCGCTCTATTATATCTCCCTTGTACTGTATCAATCTTCACTCCTGATTGGTGAAAGTGGCAAAATAATAATATTTCTGCCCTTATACGGATGTAACTCCGCAGCCCAAATCATTGGTCCCATCCATTTAACTGAATCAGTCTTTGCCACATGGAACGGTCCTTCCCAAAGCCTTCAAATCCTTGCTTTTCCAGCATACCGCCGGTTCCACCATATAACACATAATGTCTTCCTGTCTGCCAAAACAAGGGTCACTTAGTACAATAGAATCCAGCGTACTTCCTTCCGTCTTTCTGCTGACATCCTGGTGCTACATTTAACCACGAAAGAGAAAGCCCAATGTAAAAACAATCCAATTTTTTCATGCATATTCTATTTTTAAGTTTCACAAATTCGACATTACAAATATACGAACCTAGAAAGGTAATTTAGGAACAGAAAGGCACATTTCCTCACGAAATATGCTCAATTCTAACTTAACTCAATCCTTAAAAATCTCAATATCACATCACAGTTAACCTTCTTCCTAAAAACTCATATCTTTAATACCTATTATCTTCTTTTTACCGATAGCAAAGATAAAAAAATCTGATTGACAACCATAGGGGTAAAATCGAGTTAAGATGGATGCACAATCAGTCAAGAACAGACTATTGCACTATTTTCCATCCTTTCAGACGCCAACAGGATTACTGAAAGAACCAGTGTCCAGTTGTCCATCCACTCATCGTGCATGGGACTCCCTTCCTGAATTGAACAGGTAACCAAATGTAACGGCATCACTGATGCCTGGACGCCAGATTATCCGTCATAAATATAAAGATCCTTTCTTCCTCCACTTTCAGAATATAAGTGTTCTGTCCGCCAAACGTAAGTTCCACGTTTAGGTCCCACACAAGGGTTGGGTGCTGGAGACCACGCGGTCCGAAGATGGAAGAAGACGAGAACATACGAGCCTCATTGTTTCCAAACTTGGCAGGAAGTGATCATCCAGTAGGTTCCTTGTCTTGAAGATAGCAGGTGCCTCATTGTGGTTCAAGCCGAGCCACAGCACATAATTCAAGGTGAAAGAGCAGTCATCGCCTAATTCTGCTATTTGGAGTGTGAGGCTTTCTTCGGAAGAGTAACATGGTAGGCTTTACCATCATCTCATCTCCACATAAAGAGTCATATCGCGAGACATCTTTGTCCGCCATCCAAATCACGCTACTATCAAGTTTTTGTTCACAGAATCCGGTCCATCTGGAGTCCACCATTTTTTCATACTCCTGGCATTCGTGAGCATCCAGTACTGCAAGAAACAGCCTGTCCATATCCACAGGCAGCCAGCATTGACACGTCTCCAACGGATGAAACGGTAAGGACCGGCAGACGTCACTGACTGCCACCTGGCACGGCGGCTGCATAACTTTTCCTTTCAATTCCAGAGGAAACTACATCACAAACTTCCCTGTTTCGCATTATATATCACTTTAGGACGTTCCAATATATCCACGCGCTATGTTGTCGTTGTCGTTATCAATAACAGCAGCGCTACGCCTCGTTCTTCCAGCCAGTAAGATCCTGGAGAAGAATAGCACATTACTCCCACCATGGCACCGTTGGTATCACCAAAATTTATTCTGAACCAATAGTATGTTCCATCATGGTACATT
>VOFC01005350.1_pt1 | contig 27029 bp, 39 predicted proteins | sample 5384161 | NCBI WGS metagenome assembly VOFC01 (sample SAMN12384722, study PRJNA508395) | human gut metagenome | isolation source: healthy gut B | host: Homo sapiens | reverse complement strand
GTATGGAAGATGTCCTTGATGTATATGAACTCCCATACAATCCTGAAAGACCAGTTGTATGCATGGACGAAAAGCCTTACCAGTTACTGGGCAGATGCAAAACCACTGCTGCGTCCGGGTGACAATCAGAAAACAGATTCGGAATATGTCAGGAATGGTACCTGCATATTTGTTTGTCAACCGCTTAGGCACTCATCATGTCAGCGTGCGAGAACAACGATACTGCCTTTGACTGGGCAGAAGAGATAAAATATCTCGTTGATGTCTGGCATGTATCTGATGCCAGAAAAAAGTAATTCTTGTTATGGATAACAGCAACTTTTCCATAAAACGGCGTCCTTGTATGCATACCGATGGTTCCTCGGTCTGGAAATGATGGACAAGGTTCCCCATTTCTCTACGTTTGGAAAGAATTATACCAGACGCTTTAAGGATACTGATCTTTTTGAACAGATCTTTTCCCGTATCCTGCAGGAATGCTATAAATACAGACTGATCGATCCTTCCGAGGTCTTCGTGGATGCCACCCATGTAAAAGCACGGGCAAACAGCAAAAAGATGCGGAAACGGATTGCAGATGAGGAAGCACTGTTCTTCGAAGAGCAGTTAAAGAAGGAAATCAACGAAGACCGGGAAGCGCATGGGAAAAAGCCTCTGAAAGAAAAGAAGGAAGATCCCAAAGATCCCCCCTCCTGTGGTGGCAGCTCTGATGGAAAAGAAGAAAAAACGGTCAAGGAAAGTACAACGGATCCGGAAAGCGGATGGTTCCGAAAGGGTGAGCATAAAAATGTTTTTGCGTATTCCGTGCAGACAGCCTGTGACAAAAACGGATGGATTCTGGGTTATAGTGTAAATCCCGGCAACCAGCATGACAGCCGGACATTTAAATCCCTGTATGATAAGATAAAAGACATTGGCATTCAGACACTGGTAGCCGATGCAGGATACAAAACACCAGCGATAGCAAAGTTACTTCTGGATGATGGTATCACACCGCTTCTACCGTATAAACGCCCCATGACCAAAGATGGTTTTTTCAAAAAAAGCGAGTATGTGTATGATGAATATTTTGACTGCTATGTATGCCCGAATGATCAGGTGCTGACTTATCATACGACGAACCGTTCCGGATACCGGGAATACAAGAGCTGCGGAATCGTCTGTGAAGGATGTCCATATCTGAAGCAGTGCACAGAAAGCAGGGATCATGTGAAGGTAGTGACCCGGCATATCTGGGAGCCGTACATGGAAAAGTGTGAGGATATCCGGCATACGATTGGGATGAAGGAAGTGTATGCGCAACGGAAAGAGACCGTAGAGCGCCTCTTCGGAACAGCAAAAGAAAACCACGGATTCCGCTATACACAGATGATAGGAAAAAGCCCGGATGGAAATGAAAGTCGGGCTTTGCCTGCATTTGCCTGCATGAATCTGAAAAAAAAGAAAAAACTGGCAAAAAGATGATAGCCAGGAAGGGAAAATCGACAAGCGGGGCGTAATTCGTTTTTTTCTCTGCTGAGCCCCGGAAGTTTCCTGACAAGCGGGGCGAAATCAGTTTTTTTCTCTGTTGAGCCCCGGAAGTTTCCGACAAGCGGGGCGTAATCCATGTTTTTCTCTGTTAAGCCCCGGAAGTTTCCGACAAGCGGGGCGTAATTCGTGTTTTCCTGTTGAGCCCCGGAAGTTTCAAGCAAGGGGCGTAATCCGTGTTTTTTCTGTTGAGCCCCGGAAGTTCCCGACAGGCGGGGCGAAATCCGTGTTTTTTCTCTGCTGAGCCCCGGAAGTTTCCGACAAGCGGGGCGTAATCCGTGTTTTTTCTCTGCTGAGCCCCGGAAGTTTCCGACAAGCGGGGCGTAATCCGTGTTTTTTCTCTGCTGAGCCCCGGAAGTTCCCAAGCGGGGCGAAATCCGTTTTTTCTCTGCTGAGCCCCGAACAAGCGGGGCGTAATTCGTGTTTTTTCTCTGTTGAGCCCCGGAAGTTTCCGACAAGCGGGGCGTAATCCGTTTTTTTCTCTACTCTGAGAGCCCCGAAGTTTCCGACAAGCGGGGCGTAATCTACATTTTTTCTTCTATGTTGAGCCCCGGAAGCCCTCCCGACAATGCGCACGCTATTCATAAGATTGTCAGCATAAAACGCTGCCAATCTTATTTCATATCGCGGCGTTCGCCGCATCTCGGCATAAGTAAAGACAGCGAATCATGCGCGAGCGCCCATCGCTGTCTTCACTATGCCTATGCGCGGCTCATTGCTCGCGTAACTTTCCATTTACCGATAAAATTCCACCAGAGAATCCAGCTTTGCGGACATATTCATCATCATGGCATCCAGGACGGTGATGGCGGTCATGCATTCCATGACGACTACAGCTCTGGGGACGATGATGGGATCGTGGCGGCCGCGGATGGTAAGCTCTGTGTTTTCACCGGAGCGGTTCACGGTCTGCTGGGGGCGAAAGATGGAAGGAGTGGGCTTCACGTAAGCACGGATGAGTAAGGGGCTGCCGTCACTCATACCTCCTAAAGTACCGCCGGAATGATTGCTGATCTTGACAACTTTACCGTTCTCCATGCGGAAGGGATCGTTGTTCTCGCTGCCGGTATGGCGGGCTGCTTCGGCACCATCGCCAAGCTCTACGGCTTTCACGGCACCGATGGACATGATAGCTTTCGCGAGGTTGGCATCCAGCTTCTCAAAGACCGGGTCTCCGATGCCTGCGGGAAGACCTTCCACGAGGCATTCCATGCAGCCACCAACGGAATCGCAGTTTTCTCTGGCCTGGTGCAGATAAGCACAGGCTTTTCGTCAGCCTCTGCATCCGGCATGGCGGTGATAGTGGAACGGGCAGTGTCCCGGTTAATTTTGCAGGATCCGCATCTACGGGACCGATGGAGCGGGTGTAGGCGAATGCGGTAATGCCCATCTGTTCCAGAATCTTTGCAGCAATAGCTCCGGCCGCCACACGCCCGATGGTCTCACGACCGGAGGAACGGCCACCACCCCGGTAATCCCGGAAACCGTATTTGGCATCAAAGCAGTAATCCGCATGGCCGGGACGATAATTCTCTGCAATCTCGCTGTAATCTGCGGAGATCTGGGAGGTATTACGGACCATCAGGGAGATGGGAGTACCGGTGGTCTTTCCGTCAAACACACCTGACAGGATCTCCACCTGATCGGCTTCTTTACGTTGTGTAGTGATAGCACTGGTGCCGGGTTTACGTCGGTCTAAGTATTTCTGTATATCTTCCTCGGAGAGAGGCAGTCCGGCGGGACAGCCGTCTACGACGACACCCAAAGCTTTCCCGTGGGATTCTCCCCAGGTAGTGATCTTGAATATGTTACCCAATGTTGAACCGGCCATGGCAGTTCTCCTTTTCCAACCGTTCAGCACCTCACCCATACATTCGCAAAAGCGCACAATGAATCGTGCTTCCTTGCTGCACAGTTAATTTTGCTCATTTATGGAGCGGTGACTCTATTCGAATAGTTAAAACTGCTTTTACATGCAAGCATGACATATCATTTTAACGATCCTAGAGGTCAGAATAGTTACTTTTTATCATAAATTATACGCAATTACTGAAAAAATCGCAACTTTTTTATAGAAAAAGGATGCAACACAAAACAAAATATGCTATCAGATGACATAAGTACTAACGGGAAGTAAAAGGTCGAAACGGGAATGGAAAAAACAACGGAAGAGAAAGCCAGGGCGAAACTTCTGAAATTGGGCAGAAAGAACAAATGGAACAGAGCGGTAGCAGTATCGCTGCTGTTTTTTGTGATGTCTTTTTTTCATATCCGGAATTATTGCCACAACAACGGGAAAGCGTTTTGCAGTGATGCTCGGTACCTTTTTCCTGTTTGCGGTATATAGCAGCTTTTCTTTTCCGGCCTTTATCACCGAGGATACGGGAACGGATTATGAATTGAAAAATACCGACACCCAGAACATCTCTCTGGCGGAGGAAAAGGAACCGGATATGGCAGGTCTGGAACTTTTGGAGGATGAGGATGTGTTGGAACAGTCGGATTACAACAGCACTTCCCACGGCTATGCACTGGTGGATAAGTATGACGCTTCCGATATTTTCTGCAGGCGTCCGGAGGCTAATTGCGAGAATGAAAATGCCCAGGAGACCGGAGAAGACGCAGTGATGCGAAGACGATAACGCAGAGCAGGAGGAATTCCGCTCCGATGACTGGAGACTGGTTCTGATCAACAAGCAGAACTCCATTCCGGAGGATTATGCGTTCCAGCTAGGTACTATCAAAGGAAGATGCAGTGCGACAAGAGAATTCTGAGAAGATCTGTCTTGCTATGCTGGAAGCAGCGGAAAAGGACGGTGTGAACCTGACGATCTGCTCTCCTTACCGGGATCTGGAGTATCAGAAGATGCTGTTTAACCGCAAGATCAAGCGCTATATGAAGCGCGGAATGTCCTATATGGAAGCTTATCAGCTGTCCAGCCAGGCAGTGACCGTACCGGGAGCCAGTGAGCATCAGATCGGTCTGGCACTGGACATTGTCTGTAACAGTTATATGTCGCTGGACGAGGGCTTTGGAGACACAAAAGCAGGAAAATGGCTGGCAGCCAACAGCTGTCGTTTTGGCTTTATTCTGAGATATCCTAAAGGGGAAAGAAGATATCACCGGAATCGAGTATGAACCCTGGCATTTTCGCGGGTGCCGTATCCACAGCAGACTTAGAGCAGATCGGGACCCAGGTGGAACTGTCCAATACCTATCATTTACACGTAAGACCCGGTGACAGATCATCAAGCAGATGGGCGGCCTTCACAAGTTCATGTCATGGAACAAGCCGATTCTGACGGATTCCGGTGGATTTCAGGTCTTTTCCCTGGCAGGGCTTCGTAAGATTAAGGAAGAAGGAGTTTGCTTCCACTCACACATCGATGGCCGGAAAGATTTTCATGGGTCCGGAGGAGAGCATGCAGATCCAGTCCAATCTGGCTTCTACCATTGCCATGGCTTTTGACGAGTGTGCGTCCCCAGTAAGGCAGAAAGACCGGATGTATGTACAAAATTCCGTGGAACGTACCACCAGATGGCTGCAGAGATGTCAGAGCGGAGATGAAGCGCCTGAACAGTTTAGAGGATACTGTGAACCCAGCACCAGCTGTTATTCGGTATCAATCAGGGTGCTATCTATGAAGATATCCGTATCGAGCATGCCAAGCGGATCTCTGAAATGGACCTGGACGGCTATGCTGTCGGCGGTCTGGCAGTTGGCGAAACCCATGAGGAAATGTACCACATTCTGGATGAGGTGGTACCTTATCTCCCAGTGAACAAGCCGACCTATCTTATGGGTGTGGGAACTCCGGCTAATATTTTAGAGGCTGTAGAACGTGGTGTGGATTTCTTCGACTGTGTATATCCGACGAGAAACGGACGCCATGGACATTTATATACCAACCATGGAAAGATTAATCTGTTTAATGCCAAATACGAGCTTGACAGCAGACCCATCGAAGAGGGCTGCGGCTGTCCTGCCTGCCAGAGATACTCCAGAGCTTATATCCGTCATCTGTTAAAAGCGAAGGAGATGTTGGGTATGCGTCTTTGTGTACTCCACAATCTGTATTTTTATAATACCATGATGACGGAGATCCGTGATGCCTTGGATGTAGGCCGCTTTTGCAGAATATAAAAGAACACAAAGCTGGATTCCATGGCTACACCGTTAGAATAAGTTACAACTGTCGGAGTTTAGAGGAATTTCATACAATTTTATGCAAAAAGACTTGCCCCTTAAGCTATTTTTTGTGTATCATACTTACTTGTACAGAAAGTTTTACAGGCGTAACACGCCGGAATGGAGGAACAAATGGGTATTTTATTAACTGAGTCAGAGGCTGCTGCAGCAGGTTCCGGAACCAGCATGATCGTTATGCTTCTTGTATATGCAGTATTGATCGGTGCAATGTGGTTTTTCTTTTATGAGACCGCAGAAGAAGGAACAGAAGAGAGTAGCTGCAATGCTGTCCAACGTGCCATGCAGCTGGTGCGTGATGCCAGCGGCAGAGTTCGATGTGATCCTTACAGAGAACATGTTCGGAGATATCCTATCAGACGAGGCAAGTATGGTAACAGGCTCCATCGGAATGCTTATCATCTGCAAGCTTAAATGAGACAAAATTCGGTCTGTACGAGCCAAGCCACGGATCCGCACCGGATATCGCCGGAAAGAACATTGCAAACCCGATCGCAACGTTCTGTCCGCGGCCATGATGCTGCGTTACTCCTGGATCTCGATAAAGAAGCAGATGCCATCGAAAATGCGGTACAGAAAAGGTATTGACAAGACGGATACCGCACCGTAGATATCATGTCCGAGGGATGCAAAAAAGTATCCACCTCCGAAATGGGAGATCTGCTGGTAGAGAGAATGCTGGAGTGATTTTGCAGATGCCAACGGAATTTTTCAGACCGGTATAGCATAAAAATTGAAGAAAAAAGAGGAAAAGATCATGAGAAGTGATGATGTAAAAAAGGGAATGCAGCAGGCACCGCAGCGAAGTCTGATCAATGCGCTGGGATTTACCGAAGAAGAGATGAAGACGCCCCTGATCGGTATCGTCAGCTCCTTCAATGAGATTGTACCCGGACACATGAACCTGGATAAGATCGTACAGAAGCTGTAAAATGGGAGTTGCAATGGCAGGCGGAACGCCGATCATGTTCCCGGCTATTGCCGTATGTGATGGTATCGCTATGGGACATATTGGCATGAAATATTCCCTCGTTACCCGTGACCTGATCGCCGATTCCACCGAGTGTATGGCAATGGCACATCAGTTTGATGCCCTGGTATGTATCCCGAACTGTGATAAGAAACGTACCCGGTCTTCTGATGGCAGCAGCAAGAGTCAATGTTCCGACCGTATTTGTCAGCGGCGGCCCGATGCTTGCAGGACACGTAAAAGGCGAGAAGAGAAGTCTGTCCTCTATGTTCGAGGCAGTTGGTTCCTACGCAGCAGGAACTATGACAGAGGAAGACGTCTATGATTTCGAGGCAAAATGCGTGCCCGACCTGCGGTTCCTGTTCCGGTATGTACACCGCAAACAGCATGAACTGCCTGACCGAGGTTCTCGGTATGGGCTTAAAAGGCAACGGCACCATTCCTGCGGTATACTCCGAGCGTATGCGTCTGGCAAAAAGAGCCGGTATGCAGATCATGGAACTGGTAAAAAATATCCGTCCAAGAGACATTATGACACCGGAAGCGTTCTTGAATGCACTGACTGTGGATATGGCTCTGGGCTGCTCTACCAATACCATGCTGCATCTTCCGGCTATCGCAAGAGAAGCAGGTGTGGAACTGAACCTGGAGATCGCCAACGAGATCTCTGCCAAGACTCCGAATCTGTGTCACCTGGCACCTGCCGGTCCTACTTATATGGAAGATCTGAATGAGGCAGGCGGCGTGTATGCGGTTATGAATGAGCTGTCCAAGAAGGGACTTTTGAACCTCGATGCCTGACTGCTAACCGGTACTACCGTAGGAGAGAATATTAAGAATTGTGTAAACAAGAATCCGGAAGTTATCCGTCCTGTGGAGAATCCTCTATTCCCAGACCGGAGGTATTGCCGTACTGAAAGGGAATCTGGCACCGGACAGCGGCGTAGTCAAGAGATCCGCTGTAGCACCTGAGATGTTGGTACACGAAGGCCCTGCCAGAGTATTCGATTGTGAAGAAGATGCTATTGATGCTATCAAGTCCGGTAAAATCGTCGCAGGCGATGTAGTAGTGATCCGTTACGAAGGCCCCCAAAGGGAGGCCCCGGCATGCGTGAGATGCTGAATCCTACTTCTGCCATCGCAGGAATGGGACTGGGTTCCAGCGTGGCACTGATCACGGATGGACGTTTTTCAGGAGCATCCAGAGGAGCATCCATCGGACATGTGTCTCCTGAGGCAGCAGTGGGTGGCCCGATCGCACTGGTAGAAGAGGGAGATATCATCCGCATCAACATTCCGGAGAACAAGTTGGATGTACTGGTATCTGACGAAGAACTGGCAGCGAGAAGAGCAAAATGGCAGCCCAGAGAACCCAAGATCACGACAGGCTATCTGGCAAGATATCATGAACTGGTGACGAGCGGCAACCGCGGTGCGGTACTGGAAGCACCTTCTCAGAAGAATTAAGCAATCATTAAATAACCGGAGGGATTTTGAAATGCAGTTAACGGGATCGGAAATTCTGGTAGAATGTCTGAAGGAGCAGGGGGTAGATACCGTATTCGGTTACCCCGGCGGAGCAATCCTTAATATTTATGACGCACTTTATAAGCACAGTGGGGAGATCAAACATATTCTGACTTCCCATGAACAGGGGGCGGCACATGCGGCGGACGGCTATGCGAGAGCTACGGGAAAAGTAGGTGTCTGCATGGCTACCAGCGGTCCCGGCGCCACGAATCTAGTCACCGGTATCGCTACGGCTTACATGGATTCTGTACCGATGGTAGCGATCACCGCCAACGTTACCTTGCCTTTACTCGGCAAGGACAGCTTTCAGGAGGTGGATATCGCCGGCGTGACCATGCCTATTACGAAGCATGGTTATATTGTGAAAAACGTGGAGATCCTGGCAGATACCATTCGCAAGGCATTCCATATCGCCAGGAGCGGAAGACCCGGTCCTGTACTGATCGATATTACGAAGGATGTGACGGCAGCAGCCTGCGAGTATACACCTATGACCATTCAGCCGGAGGAGAGAGTGACCCGCTACACCAGAGAAGAACTGATGCTGGTAGCGGAGATGATACCACAAGGCAAAGAAACCATACATCTATCTGGGCGGCGGAGCCATCATTTCCGGAGCAAGTGCCGAGGTGGCAGAGTTCGCGGAGCTGATCGATGCACCGGTATGCGATACCCTGATGGGAAAAGGCGCTTTTGACGGCACGAAGCGAGCGCTATACAGGAATGATCGGCATGCACGGTACCAAGACTTCGAATCTGGGCGTCAGCGAATGTGATCTGTTAGTGGCACTGGGAGCCAGATTCTCCGACCGTGTGACGGTAACCCGAAGAAGTTCGCGGAGAATGCAAGGATCATCCAACTGGATGTGGATGCTGCGGAGATTAATAAGAATATCCGTGTGGACGCCTCTCTGGTAGGCGATCTGAAGAAAACTCTGACGGAATTAAATGCCTGCCTGTCCAAACAGGAACATCCGGAGTGGATGGCGCATATAACGGAGCTGAAGGAAAAATATCCCCTGAAATACGATGACGAAAATCTGTCCTGTCCTTATATCATGCAGGAGACTGACCGTGTAACGAACGGAGAAGCCATCATCACCACAGACGTGGGACAGCATCAGATGTGGGCGGCACAGTATTATCATTATACGAAGCCCCGTACCTTCCTGTCTTCCGGGGGCTTAGGTACCATGGGTTACGGTCTGGGAGCCTGCATCGGTGCGCAGATCGGACAGCCGGATAAGGTCTGCATCAACATTGCAGGCGACGGCTGTTTCCGCATGAACATGAACGAACTGGCTACTGCCAGCCGTTACAACATTCCCATCATCCAGGTGGTCATTAACAACCAGGTGCTGGGCATGGTAAGACAGTGGCAGACACTGTTCTATGGGAAACGCTATTCCCAGACAGTACTGAAGGATAAGGTGGATTTCTGCAAGGTGGCAGAAGGACTGGGCTGTACCGCCATCCGCGTGACCAAAAAGGAAGAAGTGGCACCCGCTATCGAGAAGGCCATTGCCCTGAAAGCACCGGTAATGATTGAGTGCATGATCCCGGAGGATGATAAGGTATTCCCCATGGTTCCGGCAGGAGCTCCCATCAGCGAAGTATTTGACGGAGATGATTTGAAAAGGCAGTCCTGATGAATAAGACGACGAAGAGATTACTTTTGGCGGTCTGATATTACTGCTGTTTCTGCTGACCGGATATTTTGCTTACTGGCATTTTATTACAGAGAAGGCTTCTCTGTAAATACCTGGATCAACGGTGTCTACTGTACCGGAAAAACGGTGGAGAAGTGAATTCGGAGCTTTTGTCACGTACAGAGGCTCCGAATATTGTCATCGTGGACAAAGCGGGAGAGAAATACACAATCACTCTCGCTGATGTAGGATTATCACGCGGATTAGCAGGCAACGCACTGGAAGCATACAGACAGGAACAGAATCCTCCTGTGGGTGGACAATGTGCTGTTTCACTCCCGGAGGGAACTTTCTCCCACGTGATCGTGGATGTGGATGCGCTTCGGAGAGCCTATGATTCTCTGGAATTTCGTACAGACGGAACAGAAGAGAATAAAAAGATTACAGCCTTACCAGGGATGCGGAGGGTGCCTATGTCTTCACGGACGGACTGAGCGACCGTATCGATCTGGAGAAGGCTTTTTTGGCGTTAAAACAAATCGTGGAGAATGGGCAGGAAACACTGAATCTGCAGGAGAGCGGATGTTACTATGAGATAACACCGGATGAGAGTCAGAAAGTCTGCGGAATCTCTGGAAGGAGATCGAGAGATTATCAGAGCTGTGATATTGTCTATTGCTTTGGCAAGAGAGACATCCGGTGACAGCAGCGGACTGTGCTTTTTTTCTGACAGCGGAGAACGGTCTGCCGGTGACGGATCAGAAGGGAAACTTTGTATTGGACGAGGAGGCCGTGGCGGCGTATGTAGAGAGCCTGGCCGAAAATATGACGGCTATGGCCGTACCAGACAATTCCACAGTACCAGAGGAGATGTGATCACCATCGAGGGTGGCACCTATGGAAGCAAGCTGGATCAGAAAAAAGAGACTGCATACCTGATGGAGCATCTGCTGGATCCCGGTGTACATACGGGGACACAGCAGTCCCATGTTCCCACTTACGAGAGAGAAGCCTTCTGCTATGGCAGGGATGATATTGGTGACACCTATATCGAAGTGGATATGACACAACAGAAAATGTACTATTATGAAAAGGGGGAACTGCGGCTGGAGACGGATGTGGTGACCGGCAACATGCGCAGACGTATGGGAACACCGGAGGGGGTCAATTTCGTCTATAACAAGCAGAAGGACAGAGTACTGCGGGGACCGGGCTATGCATCCCCTGTGAAATTCTGGGTACCTGTAAAGGGCAGCATCGGTATCCACGATGCCAGCTGGAGAAAAGAATTCGGAGGGGACATCTACCAGACTGCCGGTTCCCACGGCTGTATCAATACACCAAAGGACAAAATGGAAGAATTGTACGACATGGTACAGATCGGTACCCCTGTCGTAATGTTTTATTAATGGCACAGACATTTTCTGACAAAATGTGTGCGGGATGCGAACATTTTGAAAATAATTTAACAATGTAGTTGACTAAAGCGAATGAAAAGCTTATTCTATACCTATGCTTTTTATAAAAAATTTAGAAAATATCGAGGAGGTCTTTGAAAATGGCAAGAGTGTATAACTTTTCCACGCAGGCCCTGCAGTACTCCCTGAGGAGGTATTGCAGGAAGCAGCCGATGAAATTGCTGGATTATAGAGGAACCGGTATGTCTGTCATGGAGATGAGCCATCGATCTAAAGCCTATGATACGATCATTAAGGAAGCGGAAGCTGATCTCAGAGAGCTGATGAATATCCCGGACAACTATAAGGTACTGTTTTTGCAGGGTGGTGCGAGTCAGCAGTTTGCCATGATCCCCATGAACCTGATGAAGAACGGTGTGGCTGATTACATCGTTACTGGTCAGTGGGCAAGAAGAAGGCATGGCAGGAGGCGTCCAAATTCGGTAAGGCGAACAAGATCGCATCTTCTGAGGATAAGACCTTCAGCTATATTCCCGATTGCTCCGATCTGCCCATCAGCGAGGATGCCGATTACGTTTACATATGCGAGAATAATACTATTTACGGTACGAAATTCAAGACCCTGCCCAATACCAAAGGGGTAAGCCCTGGTTGCAGATGTATCCAGCTGCTTCTTATCAGAGCCTGTTGATGTAACAAAATACGGCGTGATCTACGGCGGCGTACAGAAAAACATCGGTCCGGCTGGCGTTGTTATCGTAATTATCCGTGAGGATCTGATCACCGAAGATGTACTTCCCGGTACACCGACCATGCTTCGTTATAAAATCCATGCAGATGCGGATTCTCTGTACAATACTCCACCCGCTTACGGCATTTATATCTGCGGCAAGGTATTTAAGTGGCTTAAGAAGATGGGTGGTCTGGAAGCAATGAAGGAGCACAACGAGAAAAAGGCGAAGATCCTGTATGACTACCTGGATGAAAGTAAGCTGTTCAAGGGTACCGTCTGCAAGGAAGACAGATCCCTGATGAATGTTCCATTCATTACCGGTAATGAGGAGTTGGATGCCAAGTTCGTAAAAGAAGCAAAAGAAGCCGGTTTCGAGAACCTGAAGGGTCACAGAACCGTAGGCGGCATGAGAGCAAGTATCTACAATGCAATGCCCATCGAGGGTGTGGAGAAGCTGGTAGAGTTCATGAAGAAGTTTGAAGCGGAGAACGCTTAAGGGGGAGAAAAATGTTTCAGATCAATTGCCTGAATCCCATTTCCAAAGTGGGACTGGATCGTCTGACAGCAGACTATAAAGTAATCGATAATATGAATGACGCAGAGGGCGTTCTGGTCCGCAGTGCTTCCATGCATGAGATGGATCTGCCGGAAAATCTGCTGGCAGTAGCGAGAGCCGGTGCCGGAGTCAACAACATTCCTCTGGATAAATGTGCGGAAAAGGGTATCGTAGTATTCAATACTCCCGGTGCCAACGCCAATGGCGTAAAGGAACTGGTGATCGCAGGCATGCTGTTAGCTGCCCGTGATGTGGTAGGCGGTATCGAATGGGTCAAGGCATCCAGGGATAACGCGGATATTGCCAAAGCCGCAGAAAAAGAAAAGAAGAAATTCGCCGGTACGGAAGTAATGGGCAAAAAGTTAGGTGTCATCGGTCTGGGCGCTATCGGCGTTAAGGTGGCCAATACAGCAGTAAGCCTTGGTATGGAGGTCTATGGCTATGATCCTTACGTATCCGTCAATGCTGCTTGGAACTTAAGCCGTTCTGTCAAGCATGTGATGAATGTGGAAGAAATTTATGCAGACTGTGATTACATTACGATACATGTACCGCTTCTGGATTCCACAAAGGGTATGATCAACAAAGGAAGCCATCAGCAAAATGAAAGATGGCGTGGTCCTGTTAAACTTTGCAAGAGATCTTCTGGCAAATGAGGCAGATGTCCTGGCGGCATTAAAGAGTGGCAAGGTAGCCCGTTATGTATCTGATTTCCCGAATCCTACGACAGCAGGACAGCCCGGCTGTATCGTGATCCCTCATCTGGGCGCAAGCACCGAGGAATCCGAGGATAACTGTGCGAAGATGGCTGTGGAAGAGATGATGGATTATCTGGAGAACGGCAATATCCGTAACAGCGTAAATTATCCTGCCTGCGACATGGGCGTATGCAGCCAGGCCGGGAGAATTGCTATTTTCCATAAAAAATATTACTAATATGCTGAATCAGTTTACCGCAGTGATCGGTGAGAAGAACATCAATATCTCCGATATGACCAACAAATCCCGCGGTGAAGTGGCATATACCATGCTGGATATTGAAAATGCGGCAACACAGGATCTGGTAGAATCCTTACAGAAGATCGACGGTGTCTTCCGCGTACGTGTGGTAAAGTAAGACATTTGTCTGAATAGCAGAAAAATATGCAGGCATCGGCTATAAAGGCCGGTGCCTGCTTTTTCCGTTAAGGTGTAATGCCAAAAACAGCGGAAATAGTGGTAAATCAGTGTAAAATGTCAGAAACTTACAGACATTTTTTTCGCAAAAGCGTTGTATGCTATGAGGGAATCTGTTATACTTGGCATGGGCCAAAGACGTAAGCCACAAGAGAAAGAAGGAACAAAGCAGATGAAATTTGATATGCATTGTCATACAAAAGAAGGATCTATGGATGGAAAGGTTCCTATTGACGATTTTATTGCGGAATTGATCCGCAAGGGCTTTAACGGTATGTTGGTCAGTGATCATAATTCTTATAATGGTTACCGTACGTGGAAACGAAATATCAAGGATCAAAAATATAAAGATTTTGTAGTGTTGAAGGGAATTGAATATGATACCATTGATGCCGGACATATCCTGGTGATCATGCCTGAGAATGTTAAACTAAAAATTCTGGAGCTTCGGGGATTACCGGTACAGATCCTGATCGATATCGTGCATAAGAACGGCGGAATATTAGGACCGGCACATCCTGCGGTGAAAATATTTAAAAGCTTTACCAATACCCTGAAGAAGCGGAATCAGATGGCGGTGATGAATCAGTTTGATTTTCTGGAAGGCTTCAATGCCTGTGAGAGCGTAGAGAGCAACCATTGTGCAAAGGTACTGGCGGAAATGTACGCATTGCCAGCCTTCGGTGGAAGCGATGCTCAAAAACGGACTGTATCGGTATGGCGTATACAGATATTCCGGAAGCAGATCCACTGTGAATCCGATCTGATCCGGGCGGTGAAGCTTGGAGAAGGGATCAAATGCGGAGGCTCCTATTACCGGGGCACTACCAAGGAGAAGATCGGAAAAGCCAATAATATTCTGGTACAGTCCTTCTGGTTCTACAACAGACTGGGAAGCCTGTACCGGCATCACAGAAGAAAAGCGGAAATGCATAAGATGGTATAGGTCCCTGGACCTATACTTTTTTCTATACAATCGTAATCTAAGTTCATAAATTCTTAAGATGCTTTTACTATGGAAATTCTTAGGGTATAATATGCATAAATAAGTAAGCAATATGGAAGGTTCCGTAGAACTTGCTTTCAGAGGAAGAGCGTAAGGCGCTACCCATAATTAAGAGGAGAAAAATGTATGAGAAAAAAATTTAAGGGGCAGAAAAGCAACAGCGATCGCGCTGGCGTCCGTTATGGCAATGTCACTTGCAGCATGCGGCAAGCAGGATGGATCGAATCCGGTGGGACAGACAGAACAGAAGGAATATGTATATGTTCCCGAATACCTGGAGCTGGATGATAATACGAATTCCAGCTACAGCAACATGACAGTACAGGGGATAAGCTGTATTATACAAATTACCAATGGGATGAAGCTTCCGGTGAGAGCAAGGTCGTGCTTGGAGCTTATTCGCTGACAGACGGATCCAGGGAGGACCTGCCGATCACCATTAATGCGGACGGCGGTGGAATCTATTCCATGCAGGCAGACGCGGAAGGTAATATTTATACTGCGGAATTTGAGTGGAATGCCACAGAAGGTGATGACAGCTTATACACAGCAGACGACGGTATTGCACAAGTACGATACATCCGGTACGGAGCTGATGGCACAGGATATCACAGATATCATGCAACAGGATGAGAACAATTCCTATGTGGGCAGCATGTGCCTGGACGACCAGGGCAGATTTTATATCAGCTCTGATTCACTGATCCGGCTGTTTGGCAGTGACGGACAATTTCAGGGAGCTGTGCAGACGGACAGCCAGTGGATCCAGGGCATGGGAAAAGGCAAAAGACGGCAAGGTATACCTGGCTTATTATGACCAATCCGGCAATGTGAAGCTATCCCAGATCGACTTTGACGGCAAGGCATTGGGACAGACATATGATAACTTCCCGAACACGAACGGCAACGGAGGATTATGTGCCGGAATAGACAATGATCTCCTGGTCAATACGGATACTGGCCTGTATGATTATAGTCTCGCAGACCAGAAGACTACCGAAGTACTGAGCTGGCTGGACAGTGATATTAACGGCAGTTATGTTACCTATGCCGCAGCCACCGCAGACGGTAAGATCCTGGCAGTGGTCAATGACTGGAACACAGGGGAAACTGACCTTGTGAAGCTGACCAAAACCAAGGCCAGTGAGGTAGCACAGAAGTCCCAGATCACGATCGGAACCCTGTATACCTCCCAGAGCCTTCAGGCAGCAGCCGTAGCCTTCAACAAGCAGAGTAATGAATATCATGTCAATATTAAAACATATATTGATGACAATAACTGGACCGAAACTTCCTGGGCGGATGGCATTACAGCCATGAACAACGATATTACCTCCGGAGCCGGATGCCCGGATATCCTGGATCTGTCCAGCCTGGATGTCAAGGAACTGGCTTCCAAGGGTGTATTCGAGGATATGACACCCTATCTGGAGAAGAGCAGTGTATTAAGCAAGGACGATTTCTTTGAAAATATTGTAGACAGTTATACCTATGACGGAAAACTGGTGGGAATTCCGAAGAGCTTCACCTTAAGCACGATCGTCGGCAAGACCTCCGAAGTAGGTGATAAGAAGGGCTGGACCATTGACGATATTATAGCCTATGCAGGCCAGCACGAAGGTGCTTCCCTGTTTGAGGGCATGACCAAGAGCGGTATGCTGTACACACTGTTAGCCTATGATCTGGACAGCTATATTGACTGGGAGACGGGAAAGTGCAGCTTTGATTCGGAAGATTTCCAGAAAGTACTGGAATTTGTCAATACCTTCCCCGAAGAGTATGACTGGCAGAATGACGACAGATCTACACCGGCGAAGATCCAGTCCGGTGAAGTACTGTTGAATATGACAGGTATCTATCAGCTGAACAGTATTCAGGAGGAGGAAGCTATGTTCGGTGAGCCGGTAACCTATATCGGATATCCTACCTCCGGCGGTGGCAGCGGTACTTATATGCAGGCCAGTGAGCTGTATGCGATTACCGCCAAATCCTCCAACAAGGACGGCGCATGGGCATTTATTGAGAACTACCTGAATCAGCCGTTTGATAATTTATATTCCTATGGACTTCCTGCCAGAAAGTCTGCACTGGATGATATGGTGGAGAAGGCACTGAATGTGACATATATGACAGATGAAAACGGTGAGCAGATCCTGGATGAGAACGGGAATCCGATTCCGGAGGACGGTACTTCCGGCATCAGTTACGGAGACTGGGAATATTCCTATCATATACCTACACGAGGAGGAAGTGGCAGTCCTGCAGGATCTGATCAATGTGGCTGAGCCTTCCAGTGCAACCGGTAATGATGAGATCACCAATATCATCACCGAGGAAGCAGAAGCATTCTTCAAAGGTCAGAAGTCCGTAGCGGATGTGGCAGGTGTCATTCAGAGCCGTGTACAGGTCTATGTGAATGAAAACAGATAAAGGAAAGGCTTGATATATCGTGAGCAGGCAGCATGTGAAACAGACGCGGAAGCGGCATCACAAATTGGATAGAAGAATGCGAAAACTCAAGAGGAGCTCGGGGCTTTTTATAGCCCCCAGCTTCCTTGGAGTTCTTGCGTTCTTTTTTCTACCCTTTCTGGTTGTGATCTTTTATTCCCTGGTGGACAATCCCATCAGTATGAATTTTGTATTTTTAGACAACTTTGAAATGTAGTGCAGAATGCCGCTTTCCGTACAGCGGTACATAATACCGCTGTGTTCTCGGCCATTGCCGTACCGTTGGCAGTGGTATTGTCCCTGCTTCTGGCAGTGGTACTGGAATCCAAACTTCCGTTCCGGAGTCAGTTCCGTACGTTTTTCTTAAGCCCCATGATGGTACCGGTAGCCTCCATCGTGTTGATCTGGCAGGTATTGTTCCATTATAACGGTGCAGTCAATGATCTTCTGGGAGTCTTCGGCGTAGAGAAGATTGACTGGCTGAAGTCCCGCTATTCCATCATTGTTATCGTAATCCTGTTTTTGATGGAAGAATCTTGGATATAATATGATCCTGTTCATGGCAGCCCTGGCCAGCATTCCCAATGATCTGCTGGAGGTGGCGAGGCTGGAGAGCGCAACACCGCTACAGACCTTTTTTACATCAAGATCCGGTATCTGTCATCGACTTTTTTATTTGTGACGATCATGTCCCTGATCAGCTCTTTTAAGATCTTCCGTGAGATCTATCTGCTGACAACAGATTATCCTTACGATTCCATCTATATGCTGCAGCATTTCATGAACAATAAGTTCAAGAGTCTGGATTATCAGACATTGTCTGCAGCAGCGATACTGATGTCTCTCGTCATGGTCGTGATCATCGGACTTCTGTTCGCAGTGGAAAATCATTTCGGAAAGGATGTGGAAGGCTGATGGAGCAGAAGCTGAAAAAACCTGTACCGCCTGAACTTAGAAGGGCGATCCGGTTCAAGAAGAGAAAGAAGATATTTGAGAATGTCCGCATCAGCATAGCAACAGTGATCGCAGCCTTTTTTGCCATACTGTTTCTGATGCCGATCGTCCTGACGATCACCAACTCTTTCATGTCATCTTCGGAGATATCAGCGAACTATGGTTCGGTATTTGCCACGAATGATAAGGGCGGCAAGGTCTATATTTCCGAAAAAGTGAATTTGAAATTTATACCGGATATCGTATCCTTCAGCCAGTATACTACGGTACTTTTGAAAAGCCCGGAATATCTGCTGAAATTCTGGAATTCCGTGATCCTGGTGGGACCGATCGTACTGTTTCAGCTGATCGTGGCATCGCTGGCGTCTTATGGATTCGCCAGGTACTCGGGGAAGCTGAGGTCATTGGTATTTTTTCCTATGTGATATTGATGCTGATGCCGTATCAGGTAACGCTGGTACCCAATTATCTGGTGGCGGAAAAGCTGAATATATTAAATACGTACTGGGCCATCTGGCTGCCCGGGATCTTTTCACCCTTTGCAGTCTATCTGCTGACGAAGTTCATGAAGAGAATTCCTGTGGGGGTCATGGAGGCGGCACAGATTGACGGTGCCGGAGAGTGGCAGATCTATCGGCTGATCTGTATGCCGTTGTGCAAAGGTGCGCTGTGTTCCGCGGCCATCCTTGTATTTATCGATTACTGGAATATGGTGGAACAGCCTCTGATCCTGTTATCCGATGCGGAGATGCATCCCTTGTCCGTATTCTTAAGCAAGATCAATTCCGGAGAGATCGGACTGGCATTCGCCGTGGCTACGATCTACATGGTGCCCAGCCTTTTAGTATTTCTCTATGGAGAAGAATATCTGGTAGACGGAATTACCTACCAGGGCGGTGTCAAAGGCTAGGATCACTGATTTTTGATGATATACCGGCATGGATCCGACTGTCGGAATACAGATAGAAAGTGAAGTATAGAGGAGAAGCAAGATGAACGAGAACGGTGGAAAAAAGAGAAGAGAATGGGTAAAAATGCAGCCATTATATTCTTGTCGGTAATGTTAGTGCTGACATTTTTCTCCAACACATTTATGAACTATTCCCTTCCGGAAGTGGCGGCACAATATGTACAGTCTGGCACCATCACGGCGAAGATCCGCGGTACCGGCACGGTGGAAAGCGGAGATCCCTATAATGTGAAGATCAGTGAGACCCGTACCATCTCAAGCGTCCTGGTGAAGACCGGGGATAAGGTAGAGAAGGGAGCCCCCTACTGTTACTGGAGGATAAGGAAAGTAAGGAGCTGACCGATGCCCAGGCAGCGTTGGATAAGGCAATGCTGGATTTCGAACTGGCACTGTTATGTCCGGGGACATTTCCAATTCTACCTTCCAGAAATGTACAGAACGGCAATGTGTCTTCCCTCAATACTTATCAGAGTCGGATCGTGGCGGGAGGCAGAGATCGACAGATGGCAGAAGCAGGTGGATGAAGCCACCAACGCTATCAATCAGCTGAAGACCGCACAGGTGAACGTGGATGCCGGAGGAACGCCACCGACACCGGCTCGGAGCAGAATAAGGTGAACGCAGCCCAGGCAGCATTAAACAGTGATGAATCAAGATTGCGAAAGACAAGATCAGCGAATGGCAGGCAGCTCAGGCCACCTGTCAGGCCACCATCGATAAATACAATGAGAACATTGCAAGTTCGGTATCCGGTAATGGCTTTGTCAATCAGGTGACAGAGGACGAATACCAGCTGGCACTGAAGAACAGGGAACAGTATCAGTCGCTGATCAATGAACGACAGGCATTTATCAATAACAATCCGGACAAGGTGAAAGCATATGATGAGAAGGTAAAAGCGCTTGCAGATGCCAACAAGGCACTGGCAGATAAACAGAACAGCAAGGAGAACAGCACCAATTCCCTGACGGTGCAGACCCAGAACTGGCAGACCGAACTGGATAAACGAAATATCCAGCTGAAAGCAGCACAGGATACCAAGGAACAGCTATTGAAGGATATTTCCACGGAACTGAATCTGGATTACCAGTTAGACAGCCTCAAGAAGCAGAGAGATGATATCGCAAAATTACAGGAGAATGCGGTAGGTGCCAGCATCGAAGCCCCCATTTCGGGTACCATTACCAGCGTAACAGTCAAGGCAGGAGACGAGGCACAGCCGGATACTGCCCTGGTGACCATGCAGCCGGAGGGTAAGGGCTTTACCATGAGCTTCTCCGTGACCAATGATCAGGCGAAGAGACTTTCCGTGGGAGATAAGGCAGACCTGGTGAACTCCTGGAGATACAGTGATATGGATATTACCCTGGCAAGCATCAAGCCGGATACCACAGATCCCGGACAGAAGAAGCTGTTGACCTTTGATATCACCGGAGATGAAGTGACACCCGGACAGTCCTTAAATGTATCCGTAGGACAGAAGAGTGCCAATTACGATCTGATCGTACCCAACAGTGCCATCCGTGAGGACAGCAACGGTAAGTTTATCCTGATCGTGGAATCCAAGAGCAGTCCTCTGGGCAATCGCTATGTTGCAACCCGTGTAGATGTGGAAGTGTTGGCAAGTGATGACACCCAGTCCGCAGTGAGCGGAGGCTTTATATGGCTATGAATTTGTTATTACGACATCTACCCAGCCGGTAGAGGCAGGAAAGCTGGTCAGACTGGCAAATAATTCATAAGCGTTTAATCTTTACAGGAAGGAAGAAACAGACTATATGTTTCGGATTCGGATACAGAGTAAAAAGAAGATGCATATGGTACTGCAGTGCAGTAGTATCCTTCCTACTGTTCCTGCTATTGAATCTATGGTGTGATCATCTGGTCAATATGCAGGATGCCCAGCAGATGGCCGGACGCTGGAGTGAAAAAAAGGATGTGGCACAGATCAGTTGCTTTTTCTCCTCCAAAGCGGAAGTGACGGAGGATACCATTCAAAGCTTTGAATATTCACTGAAAAATGTGCTGCAGGAGGCCTCTATTACAGAGACCTCAGAGAACCCAAGTGCAAGACTCTGGGTGGATGCCTACAGTGCGGACGGCAAGATCACCCTGGTGAACGGGAAGGAATACGCTGGATGCCAATGCCATCGGTATCGGCGGAGATTTTTTATGTTCCATCCGTTGAAACTGATCACCGGCGCCTATTTTTCCGGTAATGATCTGATGCAGGACTTATTGTATCATCGATCAGGATGCGGCCTGGCAGCTGTTCGGCTCAATGATGTGGTGGGCATGACAGTATATATCGGCAATGTTCCGCACATTGTGACCGGAGTGGTACGCGACCCCAGGGCAGAATGGAAAAAGGCAGCAGGGACTTAACTTCCACGGTGGTCTATGTGTCTTATGAGACACTGTCTGGCTTATGGTACGAATAACGGGATCAATCATTACGAGATCGTGATGCCGAACCCTGTGGATGAGTTCGCCTACGGCAAAGTAAAAGAAGGGATCGGCATAGATGAGAAAAACGTTGAGATCGTGGAAAACAGCAGACGTTATTCTCTGCCCAACCGGATCAAAACAATCCTTGCCTTCGGAACACGTTCCATGAACGGAAGCCATCATCTACCCCTACTGGGAGAATCTGGCGAGAGGCTATGAAGACATTATTGCATTGCTTACGGTAGTTATGCTGCTTCTGTTATTATATCCGGTAGTGACCGTTATCTGGTGCTTTGTACACTGGTGGCGCCATAAGGGCTGGACCTTGAAGGAGGTATGGCATACCGGTAAGGATAAGGCAGAGCGGGCTGTGGAACGCCGCAGAGAGAAAAAGCACTCCCACAAAGAGGGATGTCCTGGAGGAATTGGAACGGGAACTGGAGGAAGACCCTTTATGCAGACAGTGAATTCTCCTGGCTGACGGATGAGCCGGCGGTGGGAGCAGAGCTTGCGGATGTAGCTTCGGAAGAGCCGGAGAAAGCGCAGACAATGAACATGCAGACAGAGGAACCGAAGACACCGGAGGAGACAAAAGAGGAACAGCAGTCGTAAAACACCAGACACAGACAAGAAAAGGAGAGGGAGAATGAAAAAGAAAGGGAAAAAACTGATCAGTATCGCGTTGACCGTGGCAATGATCGCAGGTCTGACTGCCTGTGGAAAGGGTAACGGCGGGAACGGAAACGGCGGCAGCAGTGCGGCCGATGCCAGTCTTGCAAAACAGTATGTATTTAAGGAACAGGCCCTGGATCTCAATATGGATTCAGACAATATGAATATTGACTTGCTGACCAGAAAGGGAGATACGATTTATCTTTTGTTTGAGACCTATGACTATTCCGATAACGGCAGTCAGAGTAAGCTGCATCTTACTACAATGAAGCAGGACGGTACGTCATCGACACTGTAGAACTGCCTATGTGGAAGGAAGGAGAGGCTCCGGCTACTCCGACACCTGCACAGGGCGGTGAGGCTTCTGGAGATACACCTGCGGATGGAGCGGACGGAAATGAAGCAGTGCCGCTTACGGAGCAGGCGGCCAGCACACAGGATATTGCGGCAGCGGATATGGATGTGGTAGATGCACCGGCAGGGAACAGCAGTTATACTAGCACATCGCTCAACAATTGTACGGTCGGCTCGGATGGAGAATGTCTATGGAATACGCAATTACTATAGTGAGACATATTCCGAAGACGATTACAGCAGTACGAATGATTATACATTGATCTGCTGGAGTGCGGATGGGACTATCTTATGGGAAGCTGATCTGAATGATATGAATACAGAAGAAAGCTATTCCTGGGTACATAGTATCATCCCCAATGAGGATGGGACCCTGACACTGATGTTAAGCGGTGATAAAATAGAGAAATGCACTGTGACGGAAGAGGGTATCACAGACCGGAAGGAGCTGCCTGAGGCAGCAGCAACACTTTTCAACAATGCAAGCTCGAATATCATTACGCAGGATGGCAAGCTGCAGATCATCTATTATGATGAGAGCAATTACACGGATATGTATATCGCAACCTATGATCCTGCAACAGATGCGGTATCAGAAGGAATAAAGCTTTCCTCGACACTGACCAACGGCGGTTATTATAATATGGTGCCCGGAGACGGTGACATCCTGTACTATGCCGATAGTAACGGACTGTTCGGCTATAATGTGCAGACACAGGAGTCGAAGCAGATCATGAGTTATATCAATTCAGATCTGGCTACCGGCAGCCTGAACAATTTCCTGGTACTGGACGAGGAACAGTTCCTGGGCTTCTACTATGATTACAATGAAGGCAAAATATATGGCGGTCTGTTCACCCACGTGAAGCCGGAGGATATCAAGGATCGGATCGTCCTTACACTGGCAGGTAACTATATCGACTATGATCTGAAGAGAAAAGTGGTAGAGTATAATAAGTCCGGTGACACCTATCGTATTGTAGTCAAGGAATACAATACCTACAACACTTCAGAGGATTATACTCTCGGTGTGAAGCAGTTAAATAATGATATCATCTCCGGAGGAATGCCGGATATTCTGGTCGTAGACAGCAATATGTCAATGGACAGCTATATTGCCAAGGGACTGGTGGCAAATGTGGATGATCTCATTGCGGGGGATGAGGAATTATCGAAAAACGACTATCTGCAGAATGTCTGGGATGCGTACCGTGTGGATGGTAAACTGTACTATGTGATTCCTTCCTTCTATATCTCTACTATGGTAGGAAAAGAATCTATTTTCGGTGACCGTACCTCCATTACTATGGAAGAGCTGCAGACGATCCGGGATACCATGCCGGAAGGAACCGCACTCTTCAGTGATGAGACCAGAGACAGCTTCCTGTATACCATGATGAATTATTGTGGCAGTGATTTCGTGGATGTATCCACCGGAAAATGTGCATTTGATACGGATAATTTTGTGGCAATGCTGACCTATGCAGCCGGGCTGCCGGTAGAATACGGAGAGGATTACTGGGGAGAGGATTACTGGAATAACTATGAATCCCAGTTCCGTGAGGACAGAACCCTGCTGGATGGCATCTCCATCAGCAACATCCGTGATCTGAACGGTACGATCAACGGTGTCTTCGGTGAGGATATCTCCTTTGTGGGCTTCCCGACCGATGGAGACATGGGATCCATATTATGGGCAGGTAACAGGATGTATGCCCTGTCTGCAAAATCCAAGAACCTGGATGGTGCGTGGGAATTCCTGCGCTACTATCTGACACAGGAATATCAGGATAAGATACAGGAACAGGAATACAATCTTCCGGTACTTCGCAGCACCTTTGAGAAGAATGTGCAGGATGCTACGAAGAAGCCGTATTATACGGATGAGAACGGCAACAAAGTGGAATACGATGAGACCTATTACATCAATGGGGAGGAAATACTGCTGCCGCAGCTGACACAGGAGCAGGTGGACAGGATCGTAAGCTTTGTGGAAAGCGTGAACAAGAGAGGATACTATAATGAGGCAATCTCCAATATCATTTCGGAAGAAGCCGGAGCATACTTCTCAGGGCAGAAGAGTGCGAGAGATGTGGCAAGTGTCATTCAGAGCCGTGTACAGGTCTATGTAAACGAGAACAGATAAACGGAAGATAGCACTGCGTAGAGCAGAATAGTAAAAGATGGCGGTCTGTTGAAAAACAGGCCGCCATTTATAGCATGGCGCCTTAGCCAAGGCGGATGGGAATGCCCTGCTTTTTCAGATGTGTCGTTAGGGTAAGCTCCTGTCCGTGCTCCCTTAACCACTGCTTATAGATCCGGTAATCCGGCATGATGCGCTCGACCATGTTCCAGAAGTCCTTCGAATGGTTCATATGAGTCAGGTGGCAGAGCTCGTGGACTACCACATAATCCAGAGGACCGGCGGGACCGTAGATCAGGCGGTAATTGAAGGATAAAGTCCCTCTCGAGGAACAGCTTCCCCAGCGGGTCTTCTGGTCACGGATGGTGATAGAAGTGTAGTGGCCACCGGTGAACCTGTGGTAGTATTCCACACGGTTCGTGAACACTTCTCTGGCAGCATTCCGATATCGGTTTTCCAAAGCCTGCAGCCTGCGGAGCTCCGCAACGGTCAGTGGCTGATTGTCATATAGATTCATGAGAGTGCCTTTCACATACAGGGATGTTGATCCTCTGAGTATCGTTGTAAGTTTGAACAGATTAAATATACTGCGTATGTCTTGAAAAGTAAACGCAGAAATTGTAGAATAGTGCGTGACGGCTCGCAGTGCTGTTTCGACCGGTCTTCATGTGGACAAACGGAACCGTTACAGGAAAGGAAAAAAGTAAATACTATGGGTAAATGTATTTTGATTGGCGCAGGAGATCTCACGATGGGAGAACTGTCTGTGACGGAGGAAGATTATGTGATCGCGGTGGACGGCGGCTTAAGCTACTGCGGGCTCCTGCATGTGGAGCCGGATCTGATTATCGGAGATTGTGACTCGATGAGCGAACAGGAGAAGCTTGCTGTGGAACAGTTACAACAGACCGTTCCGGAGAAGATCTGCCGCCTGCCGGAGTGTAAGGATGACACAGACATGCTGGCAGCTATCAAGCGGGGCTGGAGCTGGGCTATACCGATTTCCGTATTTATGCGGCCACCGGTGGGAGATTTGATCATACCCTGGCGAATATCCAGTGTCTGCTGTATCTCAAAAATCACGGTGCGGTGGGGTACCTGGTAGACGGTACGGGAATGGTGCTGGTACTGCAGAACGAAGCCGTGCATTTCCGGAAGGCGCTGGAGGGCACCATGTCGCTGTTTGCCCTGACGAAGGAGGCAAAAGGCGTGAATATCCGCGGCATGAAATATCCTTTGGAAAATGCTGTGATCACCAACGATTTCCCCATCGGGATCAGCAATGAATTCCTGGGAGAGGAAGCGGAGGTGTCCGTAGAGGACGGTGAACTGGTATGCATGATCCGGTACTATGAGGATGAAGTATAACCATGGCAGCCCGGAAATGTACGATACCTATTCCTTCGAAGATGATCAAGGAGGTGGCACCGAATGTCCACCTCCTTGGTGTTTTTTTTACGAAAAAAATCTTTAGAAAATCTTTCGTTTTTTCTGTAGTTGAAATTAGAAATTATAACGTAGAATCAGAAACAGACAGGGGAGAGATCCCCTTGCCGCATGCGGCAGAATGAGAGGGAGTCATGGAGAATCATAAATATCATATTCTCATCGTGGAGGATGATAAGGAAATCCGGGATGGTGTGGAGATCTACCTGAAAAATCAGGGGTATCAGGTATGGAAAGCGTCCAACGGTAAGGAAGGACTGGAGATCGTAGCACAGGAGGAGATCCATCTGGCCATTCTGGATATCATGATGCCGGTGATGGACGGTGTGACGATGTTAATGAAGCTGCGGGAGCAGAATCACGAGTTCCCGGTGATCATGCTGTCCGCCAAGTCCGAGGAAGTGGATAAGATCATGGGATTAAATATGGGAGCGGATGACTATGTGACCAAACCCTTTACGCCGTTGGAACTGTTGGCGAGGGTAAATTCCCATCTGCGCAGATATTCCAAATATCTGACGGCAGTCAGTGGGGAAGAACAGGAGAAATCCCATGTGTATACCATCGGCGGTTTGGAACTAAACGAAGAAACCGTGGAAGTGACGGTGGACGGAGAAGCGGTGAAGCTGACTCCTATGGAATTCAAGATCGTACAGCTCCTGATCAAGAATCCGGGCAGAGTATTTTCCGCAGATGAGATCTATGAGCGTATCTGGAACGAGAAAGCGGTCAACACCGATACTATTATGGTACATGTGCGGAACATCCGCGAAAAAATCGAGATCGATCCGCGGAATCCCAAGTATCTGAAAGTGGTATGG
>VOFC01003437.1_pt1 | contig 27031 bp, 41 predicted proteins | sample 5384161 | NCBI WGS metagenome assembly VOFC01 (sample SAMN12384722, study PRJNA508395) | human gut metagenome | isolation source: healthy gut B | host: Homo sapiens | reverse complement strand
ATAATGCCGATCTCGTAAACACGCTGCAAAAACAGAATTCATAGCAATTCTCCTTCACTGATTGTGTGCGGCAGTCCGGCGCAGTATGCGGCAGTGATGCCCGCACTTGGTTACTTTTATTATAAACGCAGCGGCGGCGGGCGTCAATCGGGCAAAAAATATGAAAGAAAGCGCACGATTTTTGCCGCATCCGCCTAGATTCCGCTATTCGAAAAGAGCTTGAAAAATCGGGCAAACTCTGCTATAATCGTTCCATAATGCGGAACGGCAGGCGCAGTTTGTCTGCCATGCAAAAATTATGAAATTTTTGTTAAAATTTCATCGGGAGGCCGGTATCATGGCAGAAAAACCGGCGTACAGAGTGGAGCGCATCTTTCAGCTGATCGAGCAGCTGGCGGCGCACCCCACGGGGGTCAGCCTGCAAAGCTGGCAGGGGAGACCGGCCTTGCCAAAAGCACCGTGCATCGCCTGCTGGCAAGCCTGGTGGGGCTGGGCTATGTGGCGCAGAGACGACGAGAATGGCCACTACCGGCTGACCTTAAAAATGTTTGAGCTGTCCAGCGGTATCGTGGACAGCATGGATATTATGGGCGTGGCCAAGGCGCACCTGGAGCGGCTCTGCCAGCGCACCGGCGAGGCTGTGCATCTGGTCATCCGCGATGGGCGGGACATCGTCTACATTTATAAGACCGAGAGCGGTCCCATGCGGATGTCCAGCCGTGTCGGTCTGCGCAGTCCGCTGTACTGCACGGGCGTCGGCAAGGCGATTCTGGCGACGCTGCCCGGCGACGAGCTGGAGGATATCTGGACGCACAGCAATGTGCAGAAGCTGACCGACCGACCATCACCGATTTGGGAGGGAGCTGCGCAGCCAGCTTGTGGAGGTCCGCGCGAACGGCTACGCCATCGACGACGAGGAGAACACAACTTATTAGCCGTAGGGCGCCCCGAGGACGCCGCCCCCCTACCTTTCTACTTCCCGCAGAAGCTCCTCTGCCGGCACGTCGTATAACTTCGCCACAGCCAGCAAATTTGTTGTGTTAAGTCTGCGCTGCCGTTCTCCCACTTGAGACCGGTCTGGCGGCTGACGCCTAAACTTCGGCCACAAACTCCTGCGTCATGTGGCATTTCGGATTCGATGGGCTTTCAGCGTCTCACCAGGGTGCGTTTGGGCCCGCTTTTCCGCCCGGACTTCTTTACTGCCGATGTACTTTTTCAGCGCCCGCACGATCAGCATAAACAGGTACACGCAATGCCGCCAGCAGCGCTACCGTCAGCACAAGATTCAAAATCCCCCACCATGCTGCAAATGCCATCTCTATTTCCTCCTTCAGGATTTTTCTGCCCCCAGTATGCTCCAGCCTATGCCGCATGAGCCACCAGCAACTATCGCGTATATTTTGATTACATTAAAAACGGCCTGTCTGCGTAGTTTCCGCAGGCAGGCCGCCAAGTTCCTATTTAAAATGCTTCCAGAATTGTCAGCAGCTTATCCAGGCTGCGCTCGTTAAATTCCAAAATCAGGATATCGCACCCCGGTGGTCGACCATATCCATCGTGAACGTGTCGATGTGCTCGCGCCAGCTGTTCGTGAACCGCGCCTGCAAATAGGGCATATAATTCACTGAAGGAATCCCCCGATGACCCGCACTGCGCGGCCGTCTTTTTCAAACAGCTGGGCGTAGCCGGGCACTACGGTAAGTCTCCTCGGCGGGCAGACTGGCGTAGAGCGCCGCCACATTGCCATGTCACCGGTGGTCGTGCCGCCGGTCTCGACAGGGTAGCTGTCCGCCGGGCGCGTCGGCATGTCCAGCGCCTCAAAAATACCGTCCAGCCCGATGAGCGCGCCGATGGAGTTCCAGTGCGGGTGTCGGTCTTGTAGTAGAGCAGCCGTTCGGGGTCCTGCCGTGCCTGGCTGCGCAGCATGTCATACCGCCAGACCACCGGCACTGTCGTGTGGCTCTGCAGATAGGCCGCCAGCAGGTCGGTGCGGTTTTCCTCGTTCACGATGGGGTAGCCGTCGGGCATGTACTCGCGATAGATGCGGTCCTTGCTAGGCGTCAGGTCCAACACCAGCGTACAGCCGTTGGCCGCCAGCCGGTCATTCAAGATCTGCAGTCCCGCGCTGGCCTCGGCCAGTGTGTCGGCGCTGTCATTCAGCTCGGTCAGGCCCTGGTAGTTTGCCACCGGCTGGGCGCGTTGGGGCCGTCCTTATAAAACAGCCAGCCCTGCTTGCCGGGCAGCACCTGGTCGCTCTGGCTCGTGCCGAACATCGCATAGTCCAGCCCGGCGTTGACCAGCACAAACTGGTAGCGGAAGGGAGAATTGTCCACCAGAAAGTTATCGAGATTCCGCGGCAGTTCCCGCAGCGGGCTGTTCAGCACCTGGGGCAGGCCGGTCATCAGGCGGTTTTCGTGGCTGTCCATCGAGAGCTGCTTGGAGAACACATTGAACACCGGAAAGGTCAGCCCGACGGCGGCGCAGAACGCGGCCACGAAGGCGATTTTGACCGCTTTACGCATGGCTCTGCACCTCCCTTAAAATTGAAAATAAATAAACGCGCTGTAGGTGCCTGCCGTGACGCGCATAAGTCCCAAAACAGCAGCACGAACAGCCCCGCCATCCCGGCAGGGGACGGCGCCTTTTTCGCGGGCAAAGCCGCCTTCAGCTTGGGGCACAGCGCCTGCAGCGGCCCGCACAGCAGGAAGGACACCGCCAGAATCAGCAGCAGCTTGGCATCCGCAAAGGCGGCCAGCGTGTAGCCCTTGGCCCCGCTCTGCCAGGTAAAGATGCCCCACAGCGCAGCCAGGCCTTCTTTCAGGCCCGGCGCACCGAAGATGACCAGCGTCAGCCACAGCACTATGACGGTGTACAGGTGGCCGGAACAGTCGGGGCAGCCGTTCCAGCGCCCGGCGCAGGCCCAGGCGCCGCAGGCGGCAGCGGTTGCCGCCGAGCGGGAATGTAGACATAGTCGCGGAACCAGCTCGACAGCGAGATATGCCAGCGCCGCCAGTATTCGCCGACGGAGCAGGCAAGATACGGATACTCAAAGTTTTCCGGCAGCGTGATGCCGAAAAACTCACCGATGCCGATGGCCATATCGGAGTAGCCGGAAAAGTCAAAATACAGCTGCATCATGTAGGCCGTGTAGCCCAAAACGAGGATCGGCGCGGGCAGCGTGGCCGCCGGGACCGACGCGGCTTTGGCGTAAATCAAAGCCAGCTGGTCGGCGATGATGGCCTTTTTGCCAGGCCCAGCACGAGCCGCTTGATGCCGTAGCAGAAGCGGTCCGCCGAGACGCGACGCGTCTCGCTGCCGGGGTCCAGCTGCGGGGCCTGCTGGCCGTACCGCACAATGGGCCCCGGACGGCCCGTGGCCGAAAGAACGCGAGAAACACCGCAAAACGGATAGGGTTCTTTTCCGATTCCACCTTGCCCGCGGCCACATCGGCACAGTAGCCGATGGCCGTGAACACGTAAAAAGCTGATGCCCAGCGGCAGGGCGGGGGAGAGCACCGGCAGCAGACCCGGCACAAGGGCGTTGACCGTCTCCGCCGCAAAGCCCGCATATTTAAAAGCCGCCCAGCACCGCCAGATCCAGCAAGATCCAGCAAAATCAGCAGCGGCCTTTTTGTGGGCCAGCCGCCCCAGCGAAAGCCCGCCCAGCCAGTTGATACCGGCCAGCAGCACTACAGGATGGCCGCGCCCTTTAAGCCCGCCCAGGCAAAAAACAGCAGACTGAACGCAGCCAGCACGGCATTGCGCAGCCACTTGGGGCAAAGCCAGTAGACCGCCAGCGCCAGCGGCAGGAATACGAACAGAAATTGCACCGAAGAAAACGCCATAAAAACACTGCTCCGCGCGGCACAGCCTGTGGCGATGCCGCTTCATAAAAATTTTACATCTGTAAACATTATAAAAGGGTATGACAAAATTCGGCAAGGTCTGCACACAAAAAGTTATTTTTCCGTCGCTCCCGCGCATTTTGCGGGGGATGGCCATAGACATCTACCCCCAAAATGACTATAATAAAGATGTATTTGTGTGTAACGGAGGGGCCGCCCATGGAAAATCTGATCTTCGGTGCGTTTGCCACGCTGGATGGCTACCGGGAGGGGGACGCCGCCAACCTGGGCCGCACGGTCTATGACCGCTGCACCGTGGTAGCGCTGTGCAGTGCCAAGGCGCAGAACCCTGCCTGCACGGTAGCCCTGCTGACGAACGCCCCGGTGCCGGAACCGTTCCGCAGCCAGCTGACGCAGGGCGGCGTCGAGATCTGGGACTGCCGTTTACCACCTACCGCGTGCCCGCCGACACCAATTGGGCACTGGCCTACTACAAGCTCTGCGCCATGGCGTGGGTGCTGGAAAACCGCGACTTTGCCCGCGCGGCGATGCTCGACCTCGACACCTTCACCCAGCGCCCGCTGGACGATCTGTGGCGGGAATGCGACGAGGCCGTGCTGCTGTATCAGGTGCCCCATGCGGCCAGCCAGACGATGACCGCCGCCATCAGCCACTGCTTTGATGCGGTGGAGCCGAACGGCGCACCGCACGCGCTGACGCACTTCGGCGGCGAGCTGGTCGCGGGCAACAGGGCACGGCTGACCGATTTTATGTCGCTGTGCCGTGACTATTTTGAAGAACTGCAGGCAAAGGGCATCACCCCGGGGAGGGTGACGAGGCCGTCTGGTGCGGTGCCGCCTACCGCAGTCTGCTGGCCGGTAAACCCCGTGCGCGCTGCAAATGCCTATATCTTCCGGTACTGGCTGGGCGGGCATTTTTATTATGTTTCCACGAACTATACTCTGCGACCCCGTCTGCGTGCTGCACCTGCCCGGGGCAGCGAAAATGCGCCAGCTGACGGTGCTCTACCACAAATATGCCAGGCGGGGGCATCGCCGCTGGAAAACCAAACCGCCTGTGGCGGCCTGCCCGCCGCCGCCATCCGCCGCTGCTGCGCAGCCTGTGGGTGCGGCTGCGGGCCAAAATCGGCATTGAATCCACCCATGTCCCCAAAAAGGAAAAATGATGCAGGAGAAAAAACGTATTCCCCTGAAACGTCTGCACCGCCTGGTGCCCCAAACAGGCCGCAGAACCCCGACGACCTCGGCCCTATGATGCGGGCCATCAAGGCCGTACACAGCATCAGCGACCACACCTCGACCACGCCCGAGGATCTGGAACGCCAGCGTGCCGCCCAGGAGCTGTTTGCGCGGCTCGTCACGCCGGGCATCGGCATCCGCACGACAGCCTCACCGTCAACAATGTCCCCGCCGAGGTGGGTCAGCCTGGAGCACGGGCCATGACCGCCGCCATGTGGTTTTGTACTGCCTGCGGCCAGCTGGGCTATGCCCGCGTGCTGGCCAGCAAACTGGCGCTTTCCACCGGGTGCGATGTACTCAGCTTTGAATACCGCCTTGCCCCCGAAGCGCCGTATCCTTCCGCCATTGACGATGCCCTGCGCGTCTGGGACTACCTGATGTATATGGGCATCGGCGCGCGGGATGTGATCGTGGCTGGGGATTCGGCGGGCGGCAACCTGGCGCTGGAACTGGCCCTTGCCGTAAAGGCCCAGGGCCGCAGCCAGCCGCGTGCCCTGGTGCTGATGAGCCCCTGGACCGATATGACGATGCAGGGGGCATCCTATCAGAAATGTGCCGCGCTGGATCCCCATGCTGACCTACGACTATATTGATTCCTGCCGCACCGCTTACCGCGGAGCAAACAGCACCCTGGAATGGGAGGACCCCAGCCTTTCGCCGCTGTTTGCGGATTTAAGGGGGCTGCCGCCCACTTTGATCCAGGTGGGAACGAACGAAATATTGAAATCCGATTCTATCAACCTTGCCAAAGCCATGACGGAACAGGAAGTATACGCCGTGCTGGAGGTATACCCCGAATGCTGGCATGTGTTCCAGCAGATGCCGATCCCCCATGCCGCACAGGCCATGGAAAGCGTTGGCCGCTTTGTGCAGAAAATTTTGTAACGGCGGAACCCCGCCGGATAGGAGGGCTGCCATTTGCCCGAAACCTGGTATAAAGTCGATAATGTCGCCAAAGTATTTCTGGCGTCCATCAACCGGCGGGACCCGCGGGTGTTCCGCGTCAGCTGCACCCTGAACGAGGATGTGGAACCCCGACCGCCTGAATCAGGCCCTGGAACAGACCGCACGGGAAAACCCGCAGTTCCAGGTCACGCTGCACCGTGGGCTGTTCTGGCATTATTTTGAATCCACCAACCTGAAACCGCAGGCGGTGCCGGAAACGCTGGCCCCCTGTGCCATGCTGTACGGCCCGCAGATCAAAAACGAACTGCTGTACCGCGTCAGCTATTACGGCGCGCGCATCAATGTGGAAATGTTCCACGCCATCAGCGATGGCAACGGCGGGATGGTGTTCCTGAAAACGCTGGTGCACAATTATTTGCAGCTGAAAAATCCCGAACTGGCCAATGTTCCCGGAGAAGAGCGCGCCAGCAAGGGCGAATCGGCCCAGGATGCGTTCCGCAAGTACTATACGGCGTCCAAAGCGGCGGAGGAAGACCCGCTGAACCGCAAAAAGTCTTTCCACCTGCATGGCCGCAAACTGCCGTATGACCAGTCCCAGTTTTTTGAAGCCCACCTTTCTACCGCCCAGGTGCTGGCCAAGACCCGCGCCATGGGGGTAACGATGACCAGCTACCTGGCCGCTGCCCAGATGCTGGCGGCTTATCAGGAAATGCCGGCGCTGGAACGCGGTAAGGTCATCTCGGTCAGCCTGCCGGTCAACCTGCGCAGCTATTACGGAACCGAGACCGCCCGCAACTTTTTCAACTCCATCCGCATCAGCTGGGTATTCCGGGGGGACGAAACGCTGGAAACCCTGGCCAAAGGCTTTGACGCCAAACTGCGGGAAGCCCTGAAGGACGAGCGGGTCAAGGCCCGCATGGACGGCTTTGAAAAGCTGGAACAGATGCCCGGTATCAAACTGGTGCCGCTCTTTATCAAAAACGCGGTGGTCAACCTGTTCAATACGCTGGAAGCCAAAAAAGTTACCCTGACCATCTCCAACATGGGGCGCATCCCACTGCAAAAAGAGCTGCAGCCCTATATCAAAGGCTTTACGGCGTTCTGCAGTTCGACTACCGCGTTCACCACGGTCTGTTCCTATGGGGATGATCTTGTTTTGGGCACCACCTGGGCGTTCCGCAGCACCGAGATGCTGAAAAACTTTTACCGCCGCCTTTCTGCCGAAGGGTTGGATATTACACTGTATGCAACGGAGGTGGATGGAGAATGAAAACCTGTCCCCATTGCCATATCCAGGTTGGCGGCTGTCATCGTCATCGTCGTAGCCAGTGCCTTTGATTTCCTGCTGATGGAAGACACGCCCCACCGTCATTTCAGCATTTTGATGGCCGTCTGGGCCGTGGCGGTCCTGCGGGTGGTGCGCGCCGTGCTGCGCCGCCGATTCAACGGCCCGCGGCAGATTTTCAACCTGCTGCTGCTCGTCTCGGCGCTGTTCGTCTTTACCGACTGGTTCAACGGCTACACCGGGTACAGCCTTGATCTGGTCGTGCCGATTTTGTGCTGTGCAGCGCTGGTCTGCAACTTTATTTTTGCCTTCCTGCGCAGCCGATTCACGGCAAATGCGCTGGTCGATCTGCTCATGAACATCTGCATCGGCCTTTTGCCGTACATCCTGCTGTTCTTCCGCATTGACTATTCCGGCAGGCTGGATGCCCACAGTCTGCCGTGGGTCATCTGCCTGATTATGAGCGTCATCACGTTTCTGGGCCTTGTCATCTTCCGCGGCAGAGCCCTGAAAAAAAATCGAAATCGTAAAACTCGTCTGCACAGTTCACACCGGCTAACCATACTCCGCCTCCGCCCGAGCCAAATAAAAAAGCTGCTGTCCGCTTGAGACAGCAGCATTTTTTATTTTGTTTGTCAAACGCTTCCCGGCGCTTTGTGGACAGGCGGAACATCTCCTCAAGACCCTCACGGTCATCGTTGACGAGCTTTTCCCGCATATCCTGCAGCGCGCTGTCAAACATGTCGATCTCCGAGATGAGGTTGTCCTTGTTCCACAGGAACAGCTCCGCCCACATTTTGTCGTTGATGCGTGCGATCCGCGTCAAATCGCGGAAGGAGTCGCCGGTGTAGTTGGCCAGCTCCGAGTTATCGGACGCGCACATCAGGCTCACGGCGATGGCATGGCAGAGCTGGCTGACGTAGCCGATCATGGTCGTGCTCGGCAGGCGTCAGGATGGTGATGCGCTTAAAGCCCAGTTCCTCGGCCAAAGCATGGCACCAGTCGATGCCTGCCTGGGTGTTCTTGTCGGTGGGGGTGATGATGAAATTGGCCGGGGCAAAGTTGACCTCGGCACTGTGGGTAATGCCGCTGGTTTCGCGGCCTGCCATCGGGTGGCTGGCGATGAACTCTACCCCGTCAGGCAAAGCAGCCTGCACAGGCTCAACCACACCGCGCTTGACGCCGGACACATCGGTGACCATCGTGCCGGGGCGGATGAGTTGACCGTACTGTTTGACCCAGTCCAGCAGCACGGTGGGATAGAGGCCGAACACGATGCAGTCGGCCGCCTTTATCAAATCCTCAAAATCCGCGTTTTTGCCTGCGCGGATATAGTCATGCTGCAAGGCATAGTCCAGCGTCGCCTGGCTGTGGGTAATGCCGGTCACATTGTAGCCCTTCTGGCTCAGCACCTGTGCGTATCTGCCGCCCAGCAGTCCCAGGCCGACAATCAGATAATTCTTGCTTTTGTCCAGCATAGGAAATCACGCCTTTATGTCAAATTCTTCGTGTTTGTCCGTGGAAAGCTCCACCTTGGCGCCCAAGCCGCGCAGCACGTTCCAGAACGCGGGCCAGCTCTTGTCCACGGCCTCGGCCCCGCAGAGCAGGGCAGGCAGGCCGCTGGCAATGGCTGCCACAGCCAGCGCCATGACAATGCGGTGGTCGTTGTGGCCAGACAGCGGCGCGTTCGGCGCGTGGAGCGCCACGCCCTGAATATGCACGGTGTCGCCGTCCACCTCGATGCGTGCGCCCATCTTTTTTCAGCTCGGTCTGCATGGCCTCGATGCGGTCCGATTCCTTCAGGCGCAGACGGCCCGCGTTGGTGATGACTGTTTCGCCACTGCAAAAAGCAGCCCAGCGTGAAGAGGATCGGCCCTAGGTCCGGGCAGTCGGCCAGGTCGATCTTGGTCGCTTTGAGCAGGCTGCGGTCAAAGTGCTAGCCCGCCCTCGACTTCCTTGAAATTTGCCGCCGCAGCGCTTTAAAATATCCAAAATGACCTTATCGCCCTGCTGGCTGTCGGGGTTTAGTCGCTGATCGTGATGCCGCCGACCGCGCAGCCCAGCACGGCCAGAAAAGCCGCCTGGCTGTAGTCGCCCTCCACGGCAAAGTCACTGGCCACGTACCGCTGGGGCGCAGCCACGCGGTACATCATGCTGCCATTCTTGCGGGCGCGGGCCGACACCTTGACGCCGAACTGCTGCATCGCGTCGATGGTCAGATCCACATAGGAATGGCTCTCGTAGGGGGCAGGACCTCGATGCTGCTCTCAGACTCCATCAGCGGCGCGGCAAACAGCAGGCCGCTGATAAACTGGCTAGACACATCGCCGGGCAGGGTAAACCCGCCGGGGCGCAGCCGCCCAAAGATCGTGATGCCGTCCGGGCTCTGCTCAAATCGCAGGCCCTGGCGCTCAAAAAGCATCTGGTAGATGGCCTGCGGGCGGTCAAACAGCCGCCCTGCACCGGTAAAGCGCACTTTCTGGGCCGTCAGGCTGAACAGCGGTATCATAAACCGCACCGTGGACCCGCTCGTTGCAGAACACCGGGCGCGTCACCGTCACAAAGCCGCCCGCCGTGCCGTGTCCCTTTGATGGTCAGGGGTGCGGCTCCTCGGTGATCTTTGCACCCAGCTGGGCTGCTGCGCCCAAGCGTCGCGCGGATGTCCTTGCTGTACTCGATATTCGTAATATGGCTGGTGCCCTCCGCCAATGCGGCGCACAGCACCGCACGGTGCGCTGCGCTTTTACTGGGGGCACCGTGGCCGTTCCGCCTAAGCGGCTGACATGAATTTTCGCGTCCAATTTACATCTCCCGGCCGATGGCGGCAGCGACCTTTGCGGCACTTGGCGATGACCTCGGCAAACTTATCCGGCTTCAGACACTGGGCGCCGTCGCTCCAGGCGTGGGGCGGGTCGTTGGGACCTCGATCTCAAGGCCGTCGGCACCGGCAGCGACAGCGGCCAGGCAGGGCCATGCTCTCGATGTACTTGTAGTCGCCGGTGGCGTGGCTGGGGTCAACGATAATGGGCAGGTGCGTTTTTTCCTTGATGACCGGCACGGCGGACAGGTCCAGCGTGTTGCGGGTGGCGCGCTCAAAGGTGCGGATGCCGCGTTCACAAAGAATAACGTTCTCATTGCCGCCGGCCATGATGTATTCGGCGGACATGATCCACTCCTCAATGGTATTCGCCAGGCCGCGCTTGAGCAGAACGGGCTTGTGCATCTTGGCGACGGCCTTGAGCAGCTGGAAGTTCTGCATATTGCGCGCGCCGATCTGCACAACCATAACGGCGATGGGGGCACTGCCGCCGACCTGACGCCGTTGACATCCACCATGGTATCTGCAGGGTGGAACAGGCGGTTTGCGCGCTTGTAGGGGCAGACACACGGGTCACGTTCTCGACCCAGGGGTTGGCCAGCACGTCCTTTTTCGGCAATTTTCGTCGTATCACCGACAAGGCCAAAGACGTTGTAATCCGTGCCACGGATCATCGTGACCGAAAGGCCCTGATGCTCAAAGTTGTCGATGATGCGTTCCAGTTCAGCCTGCGGCGTCCCCTTTTTGGTAGAAATAATCATGGGTGAACCTCTTTCTTATATACTTTTTTATGCTCTATAAACAAACCGATGCCAAGCATCGGCCCGCCGCCTGAAGGCTTCCCCCTCGGGGAAGCTGTCCGCCGCAGCGGACTGATGAGGGCAAACCTTGCGGGCACTGCTCCTTCTCGGCGGGCCTCGGAAGCTCTGCCTCATCCGGCGCTTTTGCGCCACCTTCCCCCGGGGGAAGGCTTTTACAGCGTCTCATCCGCTTCAAACAGCTGTACCGCCTTATCCACTGCCGCGGTCAGCGAGCCGTAATTTTCCAGCACGACGGTGGAAGCGGCCTCATACAGCGGCGTGCGCTCGGCTTCCAGCTGCTTTAAGGCCGCGCCGCCCTTGGAGAGGGGCGTCCGCCGGTAGCCAACGCCTTCAGCGGGCGGCGCACCCACAGCACCGGGCCGTTCTGGCGCAGGGCGCGGGTGTTGGCCGGGTTCTTGACGACCCCGCCGCCGCAGGCGATGACCTGACTGTTGCCCTTGGCGACCTCGGCCAGCACCTCCGCCTCATAGCGGCGGAACGCCTCCTCGCCCTCCTGGGCAAAGATGTCGGGGAATATTATGCCCGGTGCGGCGCTCAATTTCCGCGTCCAGATCCACAAATTTTTGTCAAGGCGCTTTGCCAGCGCCGCGCCCACGGTGGATTTGCCGCAGCCCGGCATCCCGATGATCGGAGACATTCGCCAGCTCGTGCCGCAGCTCGCGGCTGACCGCCGGGATGATGGCTGCCGTGTCCAGCTGGCTGCCGGTAAAAGTGCTCGGCGGCAAACACAGCCTGCGCCACCAGCATCTCAAAGCCGCCCGCAGCGGTCACGCCGCAGCCCTCCGCCCGCAGCAAAAGCTCGGTGCGGAAGGGGTTGTACACCACATCCAGCACGGCTTCCAGCGCGGGGAAGGCTTTCCGGGTCGATAAGGCACTGCCCGACATTCGGGAACATCCCGCAGGGTGTTGTGTTGACGATGATTTGCACATCGCGGCGGTGCATCGCCTCGCTGTAGAGCAGTGCGCCGTCCCGCCCGGTGCGGCTGGCCGTCAGGATCTCCTTCGCACCGCCGTCGCGGCAGACCGCTGTGACCGTCGAGTGCGTACCGCCCGTACCCAGAATCAGCACGGTTTTATCGGCAAAATCCACGCCGTGGGCCTTGGCCAGGTAAGCAAAGCCCGCGTAGTCGGTGTTATACCCATACAATTTCCCGTCACGGTTCACAATGGTGTTCACCGCGCCGATGGCCTGCGCCTTCGGGTCAACGACGTCGCAGTAGGGGATGACAAACTGCTTGTAGGGGATCGTCACGTTGATGGCCGCAAAGGCACGCTTTTTCCATAAAGGTGCGGGCCTCAGCCTCGGTGGGCAGGGGCAGCAGCTCATAGGTGTAATCTGCAATTTTTTCATGGATGATTTTGGAGTAGCTGTGGCCCAACTTGCCGCCGATTAATCCGTACAGCGGTTGCTGCATAGTTCTTCACTTCCTGTTTTTACACTTTGGGGAATCCGTGCTTCTGGGCCAGCGTGCCGTAGCGCACGGTCAGAAGGTCCAGCAGTCCGAACGCCGTCAGGCTGTTCTGCACGACGGCGGCGCGGGGCACGATGCAGGGGTCATGGCGGCCCTTGATCTGCAGCTCCGCATCGGTCCTGCCGATATAATCCACGGTATGCTGTTGCTTATAGATGCTGGGCGTAGGCTTGAGCACCGTGCGGAACACGATGGGCATACCGTTGGTGATGCCGCCGTTGATGCCGCCGTTCTTGTTCGTGGCGGTGGCGATTTTGCCGTCCCGCATCGTGAACGGATCGTTGGCCTCGCTGCCGTGCATTGCGGCAAAGCCGAAGCCCGCGCCGAACTCAATGCCCTTGCAGGCCGGGATGGCGAACATCAGGTGGGCCAGCTCGCTCTCAACGCTGTCGAACCCACGGCTCGCCGATGCCCGCGGGCAGACCGGTCACAATCGTTTCCAGAATGCCGCCGACGCTGTCGCCCTCGCTGCCCGCAGCGCGGATAGCCGCCTGCATGGCCTCCTCCTTCGACGCATCCAGCAGCGCAAAGTGTCCGAGCTGAGGGTCGGGCATCACCAGTCCCGCCGCGCTGGAAAGGGGCGCGTCCTGCACGCCTGCACACTCGGCAATATGGGTGTAGACTTTTACGCCCAAGCTGTTCAGCACGGTCTCGCAGATCGTGCCCGCCGCGACGCTGGCCGCCGTGATGCGGCCCGAGAAGTGCCCGCCGCCCCGTGCGTCCTGAAAGCCTTCATACTTAGCATAGGCCGTGTAGTCGGCGTGGCCGGGGGGCGCAGCAGGTCAGCAGTCTTGGCGTAATCACTGCTGCGGGTGTTCTGGTTGCGGACGACCATCGTCACGGCGGTACCGGTGGTGTGGCCCTGGTACACGCCGGAGAGGAACTCCACGGCGTCGGCCTCGGTGCGGGCGGTGGAAAGCCCATCCCTGCGGGCGCGGCGGCGGTCCATGGCTGCAGCGATCGCGGCCTCATCCACAGGCAGCCCCGCAGCCAGGCCATCCAGCACCGCCCCCACCGCAGGCCCATGGCTCTCGCCAAAAATCGTCATACTGACGGCATTTCCAAAGGTGTTTTTCATATATCCTTCCCGATTTTCTATGAATGGAAAAATGGCGATCTCGGCATCTCTCCCTCGCAGAGGGAGGCAAGACCCTCCCGCAGGCCGGTGGGGGAGAGAGCCATGCCGCCAGATGCCGTTTCCCACTCATTCCATGCCTAACAAAGCCGGCAGCTCGGTCATGGGCAGACTGTCGGCGCGCCAGCAGCCGAGGCCGGGGCACTTTGATGACCGTGATGGTCGCCGCGGGCCTTTTGTCATGCTGCATGTAAGCCAGCACCTTTTCCTTGTTGGCACCGGCGCGGTGGGCAGGCCCAGCGTGCGGTAGATCGCCCGGGTACGCTTGAGCAGAGCATTGTCCTCAATCATCGGCAGCATGCCCAGCGCGACGCACTCGCCGTGGTACAGGCCCGGTCGTACGGCGGCCCCGCACACCACGCACAGCCTCAATGCCGTGGCCGATGGTGTGGCCGAAGTTCAGGCAGGCACGCACGCTGCCCTCGCGCTCGTCCTGCTCGACAATCTTTTTCTTGAATTTCAGACTTCTGTAAACAATTTGTTCAATATTTTCCTCGGGGTGCTCGCACTCAAACAGGGCGAACAGCTGCGGGTCGCCGATGATGCCGGTTTTCAGCGCCTCGGCCAGGCCGTTGACGATCTGGCGGCGGGGCAGGGTCTTCAGTGTGTCAAAATCGACGAGCACGACCTTGGCTGCCAGAACGCGCCGACGATGTTCTTCGTCTCGCCCAAATCAATCGCCGTTTTGCCGCCAATGGAGGAGTCCACCTGGGACAGAACCGTCGTGGGGCAGTTGACGAAATCGATGCCGCGCATATAGCTGGCAGCACAAAAGCCGCCCAGATCACCCACAACGCCGCCGCCGACGGACACCAGCAGATCCTTGCGGTCCATGCCGAACGCCAGCATAGCCTGCAAACCTGGCCGTAGACTTTCAGGCATTTGCTGCCCTCGCCCTGGGGATGGTGTAGACGGTGGAATCGGGGCACTGGGCCGCCACGGTCTGCGCGTACTCGGCGGTACGCCGGAATCCGTCAGCACAAAAACCTTGCGGCCCTGCCACGTTGGTAAACTGGTGGAGATTGGCAAGGCAGCCGGCCTTCAAAATAATATCGTAGCTGCGGCTTTTAAGCTGCATCGTCAGTTTCATGCTTCGCACATCCTTTATCTTCATGGCTTATTTCTCCGTACTGTCAAGGGTGAAGGCACCCAGCAGCCGCAGGGTACTGCAAACAGGGGTCAGGGTGTCCAGCAGGGCCTGGCACTCTGCGCCGGTACTGCCCGCCGGGCAGACCAGCTGCACATAGAAATAATATTCAAACGGAACATGGGGCAGGGGGCGGCTCTTGATGCACTCCATGTTAAAGCCACGTGCGCCGATCTGATCCAGCGCTGCGGCCAGCTGGCCGGGCTTATGGCGTGCCGTGAACAGCAGCGCCAGCCGCTGGCCCTCGCCGGTCATGGCGGGGGCGGCGGCGGCGCGCTCGATGACGATGAACCGCGTCGTGTTGTCGCCGTCGGCGTTGATGCCGGGGGAGAGAATTTGCAGCCCGTACAGCTCCGCCGTCTCGGCGCTGGCAATAGCCGCAACGCTCGGGTCGTTCAACTCGGCCACATGGCGGGCCGCGTCGGCGGTGTTGCCCCAGGTGGACGTTTTAAAGCCGTGCTGCTGTACAAAAACGCTGCTCTGGGCCAGCGCCTGCGGTGGCTGATGACGGTCCTGACCGTCTCCAGCGTCGCGCCCGGCACGCCCAGCAGGTCCTGCCGGATGGCAGGTCGCACATCCGGGCAATGATAATATCGGGGTGGGTGTACAGCAGGTCGAGCACGGTGGAGACATCGCCCGCGTTGGAGTTTTCAAACGGCAGAACGCCGAATTGTGCATCCCCGTTCTGCACGGCGTCAAAGACCTCGCCCCAGGTGGTGCAGGCCGACTCCCGCGCAAAGGGGAAAAGGCGGCGCAGCGCAATGTGGCTCCACGCGCCGGGCACGCCTTGGTAGGCGGCGGTATCGCGGCCCAGCCGGGCGCGCTGGTATGCGCGGGAAATGCCATGGCATCGCTGAAAAAGGCGCGGTAGTAGGGGCGCAGCGCCTCGTCGGTGATGCGGGCCGTGTTTTTGTCCAGCACAGCAGCCTCCCGCGCGGCGTCAAAGACCGGCTTGCCGGTCTCGGCCTTATAGCGTGCCACATCGGCCACCGCGCACATCCGCCGCTCAAACAGGGCGGCCATCTCCGCATCAACGGTGTCGATCTCGGCACGGGCTTGCTGTAAAGGTCCATGGGTCGGCTCCTTTTTCGGAATTTTTCAGGAATATCTCCGCTGCCCCTTTTGGCATGGATGTAGGGCGGGGTGGGGCAGGCCGCCCTACGAATCAACCGCAGGCGCAGCGTTGTTTATTTATACATAATCATAGACAGTATACCATAAATAAAGCGCCGTCACAAGAGTGACGGCGCGAAATTTGTCTTTTTCTTGGCCACCTGCAGAGGGAGGGCGCAGTTTTACCCGTGCAGCGCACTTCTCGGGGCGGCCAGGAGCTCGGCCTGATAGGCGGGGCTGAAGGTGCCGTGCAGCAGCTTGGGCAGGGCCTCCTCCTGCAGGCGGCGCCAGCTGTCGGCCTCGCGGCCCGGCAGAATCGGCACAAAGGCCACGCCGTTGGCGGCGGCGGCCTGGGCGTCACCCATAGCGTCACCCACCATCATGACCTTGCGGCTCTCATACCCGCAGGCCAGCATTGTGGCGATGGAGTTTGCCTTGCTGCCCACCTCCTGCCCGAAGATGACATCCGCATGACGGGCCAGCCCGTAGCGCTTCCACTCGCTGGCAATGGCGCTCTCGTTCGCGGCGCTGACAACGGCCACATCGGCGACCGCGTGCAGCTGGCGCAGGCTTTCTTCTACGCCGGGGAACGGCTCAAATGTCGGCTCCAAGGCCTGAATACGGCGGTTGCAGGCGTTGTTCCACTCCTGCAGCTTGCGCAGGGCCAGGCTGCCGGTCTTTTGCAGCTCCCGCTGCAGGCTGGCCGTGGAAAGCTCCGTCGCGGTATCGACCCAGGCGGCAATATCCTCGCTGCCCGGGATCTCGATGCCGCGGTTTTTCAACCGGTCAAACACCAGCCGGACGCTCTCAAACCGGGAGATGCCCGGGTGATCGTGTGCAGGTTGATCTCGTCCCAGGCTGCCGTGATAAACTCCGCGTAATCATCCAGCGCAAACACGCGGATGAGCTCGGGGCACATGACGGTCGAATGCTTGATGCGCACCGTGTCCATCACGCAGCCGTCGGAATCCATGCAAATCAGAAATTCACGTTTCTTGGTAAAATCCGTCAGTACGCATTTGCCATAAAACCGTCTCCCTATCAACTCTGCCTATAAACTCAATATGAATCTATCATAACAAAAATTCCACGGCGTTTTGCAATGCCTTTTTTAAAAAAAGCATGGATTTTTGTGTAAAATTTCTACAACTTCAACGGGGGCTTTTCGGGGTCCAGCGTGCGGCCAATCGGACGTGGATCAGTCAGATTGGCCATTGCGTCCGCCGAGGTGGGCTGTTTGTTGATGACGACAAGGTTGTCACCCCGGAAATAGCGCAGCAGCCCCGCCGCCGGGTAGACCGCCAGACTTGTGCCGCCGACAATAAGGGTGTCGGCCTCGCGGATGGCGTTCACGGCGTTTTCCATCGTCTGCTCGTCCAGTCCCTCCTCGTAGAGCACCACATCCGGCTTGATAATTCCGCCGCACTCGTCGCAGCGGGGCACGCCGTCGCCGACGCCCGCCGCATCCTCAATGAACTGCACCGGGAAAATTTGCCGCACCGCGTACAGTAGTTGCGCAAGGTAGAGCCGTGCAGCTCATACACGACCTTACTGCCCGCCGCCTGGTGCAGGCCGTCAATGTTCTGGGTCACAACGGCCCTACATTTGCCTTCGCGCTCCAGCGCCGCCAGACGCAGGTGGGCCGCGTTGGGCTTTGCCCCGTGTACGATGAGCTTCTGGCGGTAGAAAGTCAAAAAATTCTGCGGTGTGGGTCTCGTAGAAACGTGGGGAGAGCATCGTTTCGGGCGGGTACTTAAATTTTTGGTGGTACAGCCCGTCCACCGAGCGGAAATCCGGGATGCCGCTCTCGGTCGAAACGCCCGCCCCGCCGAAAAAGACCATGCTTTTTGTTGCTGCCAGAATTTTTCTAATGCCGGAACCATGCAAACTGCCCCTTTCGCTTTTTTGCTTTTAAATGCCTTATAATATACCTATTATAATCTATTTTCGGAGGGATGCAAGATGCAGCGCGAAATCACACGGGAACTGGTGCGCCGGCTGCCTGCCCGGGCGCATGGCGGAGAGCAACAAAGGGGCAGCTACGGCAGTGTGCTGGCCGCGGCGGGCAGCATGGCCTACCGCGGGCGGCGGCGCTCTGCACCGAGGGCGCTTTGCGCGGCGGGGCCGGGCTGGTGTATCTGGCCAGCGTCGAGCCTGTTATCCAGCTGGTACTTTCCCGCACGCCGGAATGCTGCGCCTGCGGCTGCCGCACGGCAGCCAACGGGGCATCCACCCGCAGGACGCCGACGCGCTGCGCCGCTGGTTCGCGGACAGGCACGCCGTTTTGCTGGCCGGGCCCGGGTTGGGGAGAGCGCCGCCGATGTCTGTAAGGCCCTGCTCGGCAGAAACGCCCCGTGGGCCGGTGCCGTGCTGGACGCCGACGCACTGAACGCACTGGCAGCGGGGAAGTACAGGGGGGATCTGCCCGCAAACACGATCCTGACGCCCCACCCCGGCGAGGCCGCGCGGCTGCTGGGCCTGACTGTGCCCGAGGTGCAGGCGGACCGCGAGGGTGCCGCCGTATCGCTGGCAGAAAAATATCACTGCGTCGCCGTTTTGAAAGGGCATCACACACTGGTTGCCGCGCCGGACGGCACGGTCTGGCGCAATGAGACCGGCAATGCCGGGTTAGCCAAAGGGCGGCAGCGGGGATATTTTAGCCGGTCTGACCGCCGGGCTTCTGGCAGCGGGTCTAAAGCAGGGCCGCAAGCCCGAGGACGCCGCGGTCTGCGCGGTATGGCTCCACGGCGCCGCTGCAGACCGCTGCGCCAAGCGCCGCAGCATGACCGCCATGCTGCCGGGGATCTGTTTGAAGATCTAGGGTGGATTTTGGGGAGCTGGGGCGATAAGGCTGCGGACCGAAAGGCGGCAGGCGGAGGAAGGCTGCAGCGGGTGAGGGCACCGCCCTTTTGTGGTAATGGGGTCTGACGGGATATAAGGCAAGGCCCGTCAAAGCCCTCAGGCCTCGCAGGCTCGGCCAGTCCTTCGGACCCGAACCCCTCTGTCGCTTCGCGACATCTCCGCGCAGCGGGGAGTCACCCCACTGCGCCTTTTACGCGGGCAAAGCCCGCGAGAAGCCTCCCTTTCAGGGGAGGTGGCCGCGAGAAGCAGGCCGGAAGGGTTCAGCCCGTTGACGGGGGCCAAAGTCGCGGGCCGGGCATGCCCGGCCCCTACGGACTGCTGTGAATGGGTTACGCACGAGAGGGGCAAGGGAGGCGGCAGCCCGCCCCTTTGCAGTTGGCGGGGCGGTGACGCAAAGCCCGTCGAGACCCTTCAGGCCTCGCAAGCTCGGCCAGCTCCCCTGATGGGGAGCGGTTTTGCAACGAGATTATCGCAGCCGTTAAAAACATCGGGGGTTCGGGGGAACTCCCGAATTTTAAAACGGAGCAAGGCCCCCAGGCGTTAAGCGCGAACAGTAATACTGCGTTCGTTTAGCCCGCGCCCCTCTGCGACCTTCCTCTTTGGGGAATCCAAGGGGCGTGTAGCCCCCTGGTCGCGGGTCCGCTGCGTCGAAACAGCGGCAATTTTCTTTGGTTCTTTCTTTTTGTTGGCAAAAGAAAGAACAACCTCCCGGGAGGCAGCCGTTCCCGGTCTTGCCACCCGCCCCTATAGGGTGTATAATAGGACTATATCTGCCAGACTCAGGAAAGGAGCCGCTGTTATGTCGCGCAAAGAAGGCCAGAAACGCAAACTGCTTGTTCTTTTGGAGATCCTCGCCCGGGAAACCGACGAGAAGCACCCCCTTGAGTGTTCCCCAGCTGGTGGAAAAATTGCAGGAGCATGGCGTCGTGGCCGAGCGCAAGAGCGTCTACGATGACCTGAACACGCTGAACAACCTGCCCGATTCCAAGTACGAAATCGTGCAGCAGCGCGGCCGCGGCGGCGGCTACTATATGACCGATGCTCCGTTTGAGCTTGCCGAGCTCAAGCTGCTCGTCGATGCCGTCTACGCCAGCAAATTCATCACGGCGCGCAAATCCAAAATCCTGATCGACAAGCTCGGCCAGTTCACCTCCACATACCGGCAGGAGGAGCTGGACCGTAAGGTACTGGTCAGCGGGCGTATCAAAAGCACCGACGAGAAAATTCTGTACACCGTCGATGCGCTGCACGCCGCCATCACGGCAGGGGAGCAGGTCACCTTCAAATACTGCGACTGGAACCTGCAAAAGCGGATGGCCCCGCGCCACGATGGCCAGCTGTACCGCGTCAGCCCCTGGGTGCTGGTGTGGGAGAATGCGAACTATTACCTTGATCGCCTACACCGAGGGCCGCCTGAAGCACTACCGCGTCGACAAGATGCAGAACGTTCACCAGCTGCCCGACACGACCCGCGAGGGTGCCGGAGAATACGCCAATTTCGACGTCAATACGTATATGCAGCAGATGTTCGGCATGTTCAACGGCCCGCTCAAGCGGGTAACGCTGCAATGCGAGAACCGCTTTGCCGGGGCGATGATCGACCGGTTCGGCACCGCGCCGATCCTGACGCCCTGCCCCGACGGCGAGCACTTCACAATGACCGCCGAGATTCAGGTCAGCCCGCAGTTTTTCGGCTGGGTGGCCGGTTTTGGCACCGGCGTCGTCGTCTCCGGTCCGCCGGAGGTCCGCGCCGAAATGAAGAAAACGCTGGATCAGCTGCAGGAGCTTTACCGCTGATTTGCAATACCGGCGTAAATATGGTAAAATAGATTGTTTAAATCTATCACCGTAGGGCAGGACATCACCTCTTGCTGGAAAAAAACCAACGCTTCAAAAGCCTTTTGTATGTGCTGGCGGACGCGGCACTGCTTTTCATCGGCTTTTTGCTTGCCAACTATATCCGTTTCAATTACGTCCGCTACTTTGAGCCGGGCGGCGCAGGCCTGCGCTGGCCGTGGCCCGGACCCGCGCAACATCATTGCCGGGCTGGCCACGTCGCTGGTGCTCGTGCTCATCTACTGGGTCGCCGGGTATCTACAGCACCACGCGGCTGCGCGGGCCTGGCCGAGCGCTGCACCAAGATTGCCGTCATCAACGCGGCGGGACTGCTGATCTTCATTGGTGCTTTGTATCTGATGCATCTGGACGACTACTCCCGTATCGTACTGGCGCTGTTCTACATCCTCGGCACGGCAGGTGTCGTGATCGAGCGTATGATCCTGCGCTGGGTAGACCGCGCCCGCCGACGCAAGGGGCTGGGTCTGCGCCATATCCTGCTGGTGGGCGGCGGTAAATCCGCCGCGCTCTATCTGCGCGCGCTCGGAGCACAACCCCTACTACGGCTTCGTCGTGGACGGCTATCTGGCCAGAATCGAAGAACCGGGTCTTGGTGTGCGCTACATGGGCAGGATATGATGCGCTGTCCGCCCGGCTCGACGAGGTTGCCGTGGATGAGGTCGTCGTGGCGCTGGAAGCCGACGAAATCAATTATTGCCCCACGTTTTTGCCGCCTGCGACAAAAACGGCGTGCGCATCACGATGGTACCGTTCTACAGCGACTATCTGCCCGCCCGGCCCACCATTGACGTGCTGGACGAGTGCAAGCTCATCAATGTTCGGCAGACGCCGTTTGACAATCTGCTCAACGCCGCTGTTAAGCGCGGGCTTGATATTATCGGCAGCCTGATTCTGATCATTCTGACCAGCCCGGTCATGCTGGTCACGGCCATCGGCGTCAAGCTGTCCAGCCCCGGGCCGGTCATCTTCAGGCAGGAGCGCATCGGCCTGAACAAAAAGCCCTTCATGATGTACAAGTTCCGCTCGATGCGGGTCAATGTGCAGCAGGAGACCGGCTGGTCCACCGACTACGACCCGCGCAAGACCCACTTCGGCAGCTTTATCCGCAAGTTCAGCTTCGACGAGCTGCCCCAGTTCTTCAATGTGCTGAAAGGGGGGATATGTCCCTCGTCGGGCCGCGGCCAGAGGTGCCCTTCCACGTCGAGCACTTCTAAAGAGGAAATCCCGCGCTATCTCGTGCGCCAGCAGGTACGCCCCGGCTGCACGGGCTGGGCACAGGTCCACGGTCTGCGCGGCGACACAGACATTGCCGAGCGCATCCGCTACGATATCTGGTACATCGAAAACTGGACCGTGGCGCTGGATATCAAGATCATCTTCCGCACGGTGTTCGGCGGCAAGATGGTCAATGACGAAAAATTGCAGTAACGCATCCCGCGTTATCGAACAGGAGTGTCCGTCATGAGCAAAAAGGAGCCCAAGGTCGCCATTGTGCATGACTGGCTCGTCGGCTATGCCGGCGGGGGACCGCGTTGTGGACGCTATGAAGCACGTTTTCCCCAATGCTGTCATCTACACCCTTGTGTACGACCCCAACAATATGCCCGAATGGTTCAAGAGCTACGATATCCGCACCAGCTGGTTCCAGAAGGTGCCGTTTTCCAACAAGCTCTACAAAGGCCATGCTGCCATTGATGCCCGCGCGCGTTTGAGGCGTTCGACCTGACAGAGTACGATCTCGTGCTGTCATCGTCCTCCTCCTGTTCAAAGGGGGTTATCACCCGCCCGGATGCTGTGCATATCTGCTATTGCCATACGCCCATCCGCTATGTGGGACTTTTACTACACCTACCGCGACAACGCCAACTGGCTGGTGAAGCTCGTCATGCAGCGCCAGATGCACAAAATTCGCGTGTGGGATAAGTGCGCTGCGGACCGCGTAGATTATTTCATCGCCAACTCGCATTATATCGCCCAGCGCATCAAAAAATATTACCGGCGTGACAGCGATGTCATTTACCCCTGCTGCCACATCAACGAGTCGCCTTTTGTCGAAAAGGAGGACTTCTACCTGACCGTGGGCCGTCTGGCCTCGTACAAGCGCGTGGACCTGGCCGTGGAGGTCTGCACCCGCCTTAACAAGCGCCTTGTCGTCATCGGCGGCGGGGAGAGCTGGACAAGCTCAGGGCCATGGCCGGGCCGACCATCGAGTTCAAGGGCGGCGGCCTTTCCGACGAGGAAGTGCGCAGCTACTACCTGCGGGCCAAGGGCGTTCCTTTTTCCCGGGTGAAGAGGACTTCGGCATCACGCCGTGGAAGCCCAGAGCGCGGGTACACCGGTGCTGGCCTATGGCCGCGGCGGCGCGTGCGAGAGCGTTGTGCCCGGCAGGACCGGCTACTGGTTCAAAGAGCAGACCGTCGAAAGCCTGGTCGACTGCATGGAGCGGTTTGAGCGCGACGGCGTTGCCTATTCTAAAGAAGAAATTCGCGAGCACAGCCGCAGTTTCAGCGAGGAGCGCTTTGAGCGTGAGCTGAAAGAGTATTGCGAGCGCCGCATGGCCGACTGGCAGCAGGAGCTGCTCGACTGCTCCCACTGGGAGAAGGAGGAACTGGATTGAACCCTATCGTCATCAACGGCACGGTACTGTGTGACAATATCACCGGTATCCCGCGCTATGTCTATGAGACCGTCGTCCGGCTGGACAAACTCATTGAGGGCACCGGCCTGGATGTGCGGATTGCCTACCGCGACGACGGTCGCCCCATTCACCTGCCGGAGCTGAAAAACATCCAGCTGGTGCCGCTGAAAGCGATCAAATATTTTTACAATCTGGCCGTGCTGCCCGCCTACCTGCGCCGTACCCACGCGTTTTACGTGGGCCTTGCCAGCGATATGCTGCTGACCCGCCGCAGCGTCGTGGTGCTGCACGACATCCGCCCGCTGGTCATGGATACCGACAAGGGCTTTTTCCGCTTCAAGTTCTGGGTACACTGCCTGTCCACCAAATGGTTCGCCCAGCGGGTGTTCACGGTCAGCGACAACCAGCGGCACCTCATCAGCGAGAAAGCTCGGCATCCCGCTGGACAAGATCGGCATCACCTACAACGGCTGGGAGCACATGAAGAACGTCACCCCCGACGAGAGCATTTTTGACAAGATGCCCGGCGTCAAAAAGGGAGTACTTCTACGCCCTCGGCAGTTTGGCAAAGCATAAAAACTTCAAATGGATCCGAGAGGTCGCCCGCCGCAGCCCCGACAAGACGTTTGTCGTCGCGGGCGGCAAGGACCTGCGTGCCTTTGGCGACGACGCCGAGGCGAAGGACACCCACAATGTGTTCTACCCGGGCTATGTGTCCGATGCCGAGAACGCCGCGCTGATGAAGCACTGCAAGCTGTTTTGCACCCCGCCGTGTTCGAGGGCTTTGGCATCCCGCCGCTGGAGGCGCTGGCCCTGGGCGCACCGTCGCGCTGGCCAACGCCACCTGCCTGCCCGAGCTGTACGGCGATACGGCGCGGTATTTTGACCCGTATGATTATGATGTGGATCTTGACGCGCTGGCCGCCCAGCCCGTGGCCGCGCCCGACGAGGTCCTGAAAAAGTACAGCTGGGACAAGACCGCCAAGTTCTGGCTGCACGAGATGGAGAAGTATGCAAAGCAGTGAAAAATCAGCTCCCCGGGGGAAGCCCCTTCAGGCCTCGCAAGGAGCCAGCTCCCCCACCTGCGCCCTTTCACGTTTTACGCCTGAAAAAAAGGCCCTTTTCACGGGGCTGGTCGAGCGCCAGCGATGACCGGAAGGGCTCTGGCCATTTCCCGCTGCCAATCACCCATCCCACAAAAGGAGGAGCATTATTCTTATGTTTATTATAATCACCCTGCAGGACATCGTGCTCGTCTCCGGCATCTTCGGTGCGTTTCCTGCGGTAGTATCCCACCGCAGGGTTTCCCGCCGCGACGCTGCCTGGGCCGCCGGGCTCCTGGCCGTCTGGTTCGCTCTGTGCGCCTACCACCGCCCGGGCTGACCGTCGGCTTCAACGCGTTCCGGCTCGTGGCCGTCACAGCGCTGAACGGCTGGACCGGTTTCGTCACCGCCGGGCTGCGCAGCTTTGGCCGCAAGGGTGAAAGGCCGTTGTTCCGCTGCTGCTCGTCACGGCGCTGGGGTTGGAAGTATTCGTCGGCAACGTTGCCTACTTCAACACCCACAGCTACACGCCGTTTCAGCTCGTCGATTACCTTGACGAGAACATCAACGTCGGGCGCGGGCTGGGCACGATTTCGCTGGACGAGGCCGGACCTATCTGCGGTTTCTCTGACATTGACCGCCCCATCTACAACCTGCGGTTTGACGGCCTTGTCAATGACGATACCGACCTGCTCCACGCAGACAGCGCCGTCACCTTCACCATCGAGGGCACTGACGCGGCCAACACCCAGCTGACCCGCTTTGGCAGCTGGCAGGTGGGGCTGCAGGCCCCGCGCACCCAGGTCATCAGCCTGGACCTGACCGGCTCCGTCGGGATGCTGACGCTGACCGCTGCCGGGTACAGCTCCACCTACGCGCAGTTCCCGGTGGCGCTGACCTTCCGCGGCATCACGGCCAACGCGCCGCGCGCGCTGGATTTCTCGATTTTTCGCTTCATGCGCGATATTTCTGGCGCTGCTGGCTGTCTATGGCCTGCGCCCGGCCAGCGGGTTATGGCACCGCCGCTGGCTGGCGGGCAATGTCTGTGACCGCGCCGCAGCCGCCGTGCTGGGCCTTGTGTTGGCTGCCTTCGTCGTGGTCATCCCGTTCTGGGAGCCGAGCAACACCGGCCTTGCCACAAAGATTACAACACCGCGTTCTGGGACGGGGAGAGCACGGTCAGCTTCGTCTACCAGCAGTACGGCGCGCTGGCGCACAGCCTGCTGAACGGGCGCCTTGACCTGGAGGCCGACCCGCCCGCCGAGCTGCTGGCGCTGGACAACCCCTACGACGCCGGGGCGCGCGATGCGGCGCAGATCAACGATATCCACTGGGACCACGCCTTTACAATGGGCGCTACTACGTCTATTTTGGCATTGTACCGTGTCTTTTGTTCCAGCTGCCGTTTGAGGCGCTGACCGGTATCCAGAATTTGGCTTATGCGCCCCTGCATGGTCGTTTTGGGGCTGCTGCTTCTTGCCGCCTGCTTCGGCTTGGTGCGGGCAGGCCATGCGCCGGTGGTTCCCGCAGGCGTCCGCCGCAGCGTACCTGCTGGCCGTGACCGCCGTAGCGCTGGGCAGTCAGTTCTACTATCTGTTGCTGCGCCCCTACATTTATGAATATGCCATCCTCTGCGGTGCGGCGCTGCTGATGCTGGGGCTTTGGCTCTGGCTCTCCGCCGCCAGCACGCCGGTGGAAAAGCGCGGTGCGCTGGTCGTCAAGCTCGTCTTCGGCAGCCTCTGCGTGGCGCTCGTCGCCGGGTGCCGCCCCAGATGGAACTGTTCGCCTTTTTGGCTATGCCCATCTTCTGGCAGCGGTACATTGGGCAGAAGCGGCTGTGCAGCCGCGCCGGGGCAGGGAGGCCGCCGCCTTTATCCTGCCGGTGGTCGTGGTCGCTGCCGGGCTCATGTGGTACAACGCTGCGCGGTTCGGCTTCGCCCTTTGACTTTGGCGCCAACTACAACCTGACCGGCAACGATATGACCAAGCGCGGCTTCAATGTGGTGCGCATCGGGCCTGCCGTGTTTACCAGCCTGTTTGAGCTGCCCAGCTGGCAGGGGCGTGTTTCCCCGTTCCTTGCGGGAGACGGACGTCCAGACGAACGCCGTCATCCGCACGATCAGCGAGAAGTTCACGGGCGGCATTCTGGCCGCCACGCCGTACCCTGTGGGTGCTGGCGCTGCCGCTGCTTCCCGCGTTCCGCCACTGTCTGCACCGCCGCCGTGTCACCGCCTGTGTGGTCTACGGCAGCCTGGCCGCCCCGGTCGTTATGACCGTCGTGGACTGCGAGATGGCCGGGGTGCTCTACCGCTATCTGATGGATTACAGCCCGGTGCTGCTGCTTGGTGCGGCGCTGTGCTGGTTCTGCGCCGAGGGCGCACTCTCCCCCGCCGCGCAGCGCTGGGACTGCCCGCTGCCGCGGCACTGCCCGTGCTGCGCACCGTCATGGCTGCCGCCGTGGCATACACCGCCGTTTACCGTTTCTGCACGCTGTTCGCCATGGAGCCGTATCTGCAGGGGCATGAACCCTTCGCTCTATTACACCGTCAGCCGCCTTGTTCAATTCTGGATGTAAATTTCGCCGGAGGAGCTGTTATTATGGATAAAATCGCCGTATTGATCCCTTGCTACAACGAATCCAAAACCGTCGAGAAGGTCGTCACTCGGATTTCCGCCGCGTCCTGCCCGACGCCACCGTCTACGTCTACGACAACAATTCCACCGACGGCACTGCCGAGCTGGCCGCCGGAGCCGGAGCCGTTGTCCGCCACGAGTACCAGCAGGGCAAAGGCAATGTCATGCGCCGCATGTTCCGCGAGATCGACGCAGAG
>VOFC01005437.1_pt1 | contig 27037 bp, 44 predicted proteins | sample 5384161 | NCBI WGS metagenome assembly VOFC01 (sample SAMN12384722, study PRJNA508395) | human gut metagenome | isolation source: healthy gut B | host: Homo sapiens | reverse complement strand
TTCCGCAGATTCTCGTTCGACTTGCATGTGTTAAGCACGCCGCCAGCGTTCGTCCTGAGCCAGGATCAAACTCTCTATAAATGGTATCCAAACAACTCCTAAGAGCTGCTCAAATCTTTACAGAGCTATTTGTCATAGCTTCAAAAACTTTTTATACTTAGTTCCATGGGTAATTGACTTAACCCCATTTCCCCAAGTTTTAGTCGCACTTTTCAGTGCTCCCGTCTGGTGCTTTTCGTTTCGTTCGTTGTTTAATTTACAAGGTACACGCTCCATGCGGAACATTTGTTATTATACTGCGTTATGCCAGCTATGTCAAGCACTAATTTCAACTTTTTTCAAGTTTTTTCAGCGCCTTCCAGCTGCCTCCCGCAGCCGCCGCCTCTCGACGACTTTGTTACTTTACCACACCTCACCCCTCCTGTCAATACTTATTTTTACTTTTTTTAATCCCTGCCTTAAATAATACTTATATTCTTCCTTTCCGGATAAGTCTGTGTTATAATGGCCTCAAATTTACGAGGAGAGATGCCCTATGACACCCTATTCCATACTTCTGTTCGATGCAGACAACACCTTATTTAATTTTGATGCAGGCAACCGCCGGGCATTCAGTGAAGTGTGCCGCATCTGTCACCTGCCGGATACGGACGAGCTTTTTCCACGCTTACGAGGCAGTCAACGCGGAAATGTGGTCCGCCTTTGACCGGGGCGAATGTACCAAGGATTTCCTGGTTGTTGAGCGATTTCGTTTGTTTTTAGATCAGGGCCAGCCTGCAGGCTGACCCGGTTCAATGCAACAAGATTCATCTTAGCACTTTAGCGACCAACACCGTCCTGCTGCCCCACGCTCTGGAGGTTTGCCGGACTCTGGCCCAAACCCACAGCCTATATATCGTCACCAACGCGGTGGCCGCCGTCCAGAAGGCCCGCCTGGCCGCCAGCGCGGTCCAGCCCTACATTACGGATGCCTTCATCTCGGAGGATGCCGGGGCCAGCAAGCCCTCCGTGGCCTATTTTGACTATGTTTTCTCCCGTATTCCCGGCATCACCCGGGAGAATTGCCTGCTCATTGGCGACTCCCCCTCCAGTGACCTGCAGGGGCCAACAACTACGGCATTCCCTGCTGCTGGTACAATCCCCAGAAGATGCCCCGGCCCGATGGGCTGCGCATCGACTACGAGATTCGGGATCTGACGGAGCTGCTGCCTATTGTGGATCTCTAACAGAAAACCGACCCTCCATCAAGAGGGCCGGTTTTTTTATGTGCCAGCTATATGGATTTCTCCTCAATGATTATTTCTTCACACGCAATTCGGAGCGTATCGCCGGAGACAAAGGTCAGCATGGTTTCAATATAATCCTTTTGTTCCTTTAATGGGCAATAAGAATAGTCCTCTTTTCTTTGTAAAATAATTTTGATATCAAAGTGCCTTTAGATACATATTCAAAATCAAAAATACGCAGGTCGGCACCCCAAAAATCACAGGAAAGTCATCTCAAAACCAATCACCCGAAAAAATCAATGCTGTATTCATATTCTACGGGCCAGGTTTTCACAAGCGGTAAATGCAGGATTTTTCGTCGCGGCGAAAAAAATCATACTTTCAGAATATCATCATGCAAGTAAACATCCTTGGAATTTATTACCTGCCCGTTCGATGCGTTGATGATCATAGCTGTCCTCCCAAACAAGAAGCTTATATATCATAATTGTATGTAGAACACTTCGTTTTCCGCCGAGCGGGCATACTGCGCCTCCAGCTCATGCTGGTGGTAGAGATACCCCATCGTCAAAAACTTGGCGCCGGTGGGGCAGCCCCTTTGACGCAGGCGCAGCACTTGATGCAGATGCCCCGACCGCCGACACATCCGCCGGATCGATGGAGCCCATGGGGCATAGACGGCACATAGGCCACAGCCGCCACAGCGGGACAGATCTGTTTTCGGCTTAACCTTTAATATATTGATGGGGTTCCCGGCCCGGTCCCGGGGCGTGTAGGGTCGGAGGGGCTCCTGCCCTCGCACGGCAACTGACTTTACCGGTGCGGCATCCAATCCCGCCGCCAACTCCGCCACCCGGGCAGCAAATTCGTCCATCAGCGCTTCGTCTTCGGCATTGGGCCGATCGGCGCCCAGGACCCGCGAAAACGAATGTTCCCCCACAAAAGCCCCGGCAGCAATCGGATGCAATGCCGTCCGCCGCCAGGATATTCCGCAGCTCTATGAGGGCATCGTCATAATTCCGGTTGCCAAACAGCACCACCGGCACCGCCAGCGCTCCGCCGCCTACGATCCTCTCCCGTAAAAACGGCAAGAGCACATTGGGCACGCGCCCGGCGTACACCGGCGTGCCGAAAACCACCAGATCCTTTTCGCCAAAGCCCAGCGTCTCCTGCCGCACAGCGGGGCGGGAAAAATCCACGCTTTCCGCCGGCAAGTTCAGCCGGGACGCAATGCCTCCGGCAATGCGCTCCACCGTGCGCCGGGTAGTGCCGGTGCCGCTAAAATATACGGCCCAGATTTTTTCCAGTTTCATGCTGCCCTCCTCCTTACAGGTCAAAATCCTCCTGCTTCAGGTCCCCGGTTTTCAGCTTCACCGGCCGGGGCGGCACCCGCTTGAGAGGGTCATAGCGGAACGCGCCGCAGTGATGCTCCGCCGCCACGATGCCGCACTTAACGCAGGCCACCTCCTCATCGCTGAGGCGGGTGCCCTTGGCGCAGTAGGCGCAGCGGGGATCGATTTTCTTGCGAAACAGCATAGCTCCTCCTTACAGCGTCTCCAGGGTCACCTTTTCGCCCAAAGCGGAGGCCGCGGATATGAGTAATGGGATGGTCAAAGCTTTCGATGATACGCACCGCCATGGGATCCTCCAGCTCCTTCTGGATGCAGCGGCGCAGATTCCGGGCGCCATAGGCGGCAGAATAGGACTTATCCACCAGGTAAGCCACCAGGGTGTCATCGTAAGTGAAGGTGAACCCCTTGGCGGAGAGGGACTCCGTCAGCTCACGCAGCATAATGCGGGCAATGCCGGCAAAATTCTCCTCCGTCAGCTGGTGGAAATAGACGATCTCGTCCACGCGGTTGATAAATTCCGGACGCAGGAACTCCTGCAGGGCCTTCATCACCCGCTCCTTATCCTGATCGTCGCTGCTGCGGCCAAAGCCTACGGTGCGCCGGCGCTCTTATCGGAGCCGGCATTGGAGGTCATGACAATGACGGTGTTCTCAAAGTTCACCTTCCGGCCATGGGCATCGGTGACCTCGCCGTCGTCCAGAATTTGCAGAAGGACGTTCAGAACGTCGGGATGGGCCTTTTCGATCTCATCGAAGAGCACCACGGCATAGGGCTTGCGGCGGATCTTCTCCGTCAGCTGACCGGCCTCGTCATAACCCACATATCCCGGAGGGGACCCCACCAGGCGGGACACCGAGTGCTTCTCCATAAACTCGGACATATCCAGGCGGATCAGCGACGTCCGGCGTGTTGAAGAGGTCGGTTGCCAGCTGCTTGACCAGCTCCGTCTTTCCAACGCCGGTGCTGCCCACAAAAATGAAGCTGACGGGCTTATGCTTGGGAGAAATGCCCACGCGGCTGCGGCGGATGGCAGCTGACACAGCGGAAACCGCCTCGTCCTGGCCCACAATGTGCTGCTTCAGCCGGTCCTCCAGCTGGGACAGGCGCTTGAACTCCTCTTCCTTGATCTTGCTGGCGGGAATCTTGGTCCACAGCTCGATGACCCGGGCGACGTTTTCCATAGTCAGCTGAGGCACGCCCTTCTTCTCGATCTCCGTCAGCTCCTCCTGCAGGCGCATCTCCTGGCTGCGCAGTTCGGCGATGCGCTCGTAGCGGGCATCCAGTTCCTCCTGGGTGAGCTCCTTGACCCTCCGCGGCTGGGCAGACATCAGGTTCTCCCGCTCGAAGGTGACGTTCTCCAGGTCCCGCTTGACCTCCATGCGGCGGTTGATGTCCGGGTCGTGGAGGTTCATATCGGAGCAGGCCTCGTCGATAAGGTCAATGGCCTTATCCGGCAGGAACCGGTCGGTGATGTAACGCTCGGACAGCGCAACCGCCTGGCGCAGCACCCCCTGGGGGATGGAGACGCCGTGGTAATTCTCATAGTAATGGGCGATGCCCTTGAGAATTTCCAGGGTGTCCTCCAGATTGGGCTCCGCTGACGGTCACCGGCTGGAAGCGACGCTCCAGGGCAGAATCCTTCTCGATGTGCTTGCGATACTCGTTGAAGGTGGTGGCGCCAATGACCTGAATCTCGCCCCGGGAGAGGGCGGGCTTCAGGATGTTGGCGGCGTTCATGCTGCCCTCGGCGTCGCCGGCCCCCACGATGTTATGCACCTCGTCAATGACCAGGATGATATTGCCTGCCTTGCGGATCTCCTCAATAAGCCCCTTCATGCGGCTTTCGAACTGGCCCCGGAACTGGGTGCCGGCCACCAGGGCCGTCAGATCCAGCAGGTACACCTGCTTATCCCGCAGCTTGAAGGGCACGTCCCCGGCGGCGATGCGCTGGGCCAGGCCCTCGGCTATGGCGGTTTTGCCCACGCCCGGCTCACCGATGAGGCAGGGGTTGTTCTTCTGGCGGCGGTTCAGGATCTGCACCACCCGCTCAATCTCCTCTTCCCGGCCGATGACAGCGTCCAGCTTGCCCTCCCGGGCCCGGCGGGAAAGGTTAATGCAGTAGTTATCCAAAAACTTGCGTTTTTCTCGGTTTTGCCGCCCCTTGGTCTCCGGCCTTGGCCGGATTGATCCCCGCTCTGCTTTTCCGCCGGGGTCTGGCTGCCGCCAAAGCCGGTTTAAAAACGGGAAGGTGGCCGTCTTGCCGCTCTCATCCTCATCGCCGCCGTCATCCTCGGGCATATCCTCCAGCTCCTCGGCGCCGCCGAAGGCCTGCATCATCTCGCCGCTAAGGCTCTCCAGATCCTCCGGGGTGATGCCCATACGCTTCATCATGTCCTCCACCTGGGGCAGGCCCAGCTTGGCGGCGCACTGCAGGCACAGGCCCTCGTTCACCGGCTCGCCTTTTTCGTTCATCCGGGAGATGAACACCACAGCCACATTTTTCTTACATCTTGCGCAAAGAGTAGGTTGCATAGTTTCCTCCGTTTTTCCTGCCATCCGCCCGGCGGATGGCCTTTAGGGTTTTACAGGGACGTGAGCCAATCCATAGGGGATCGGTTCACGAAAAATTGCAGCAGGGCAGATTGCTGCACCATATCCTCCGTGATAACCAGCTGCAGCCTCTGCAGCAGCCACACGGCAAAAAATACCAGCAATACCGCAACGCCCAAGCCCAGAACGCCGCCGCCCACCAAATTCAGTGCGTGGAGCCCCGGCATTCTCTCCGCCAGCCGCAGCACCCGCAGCAGGAGCCTGCACACCAGCATCAGGATCAGAAAGGCCGCTAAGTACACCAGGGCATAGGCCACGGATTGAGCGATGCCGTCGGTGACGGCGGCAACCAGGGACTCCCTTAGTCTCCTGCACCAGTGTGCCCACGCTGTCAACAATCCCAAATAATTTGTGCGGTCTCGCCAAAAGAAGCCCGCCTCCCGCACCATGGAGGCAGCGCTGCCGCCGGATATGCCGCCGCTCTGCATTTTTTTCTCCAGCAGAGGGCGGATCCACTTGGCCACCGTGCCCGATAAGGCTCCGGCGGCGATCCCGGCCCCAATGAAGGACACCACCGTAGCCGCCAATACGCCACCCAGGGTCTGCAAAAAGCCGCGCTTTGCCCCGAGGCCCAGGCCCAGCAGCAGTGCGCCCACGATCACAAGGTCTATCCAAATCATAGCATTTCTCCTTTTTTACGGCAGGTAAAGGCTGGCGGAATTCGTTCCGGCCAGCACCGCTGAGCCATCACTGCGCATGAGCACTCGCCGGGCAAAATTCACATCCTCCAACACGGCGCACTGGCGCAGATTGCGGTCGTAGATTACCAGGCTGCTGGTGTAAAGACACCGCCACATACCGTCCCGCAGCCGACAGGTCCAGCACCTGGCTGTCCACCGTCAGGGCGGCGATCTCCTCCCCGGCGGTATTCACTGTAGCCAAGTGGGTCAGGCCGCCGGAGGAATAGTTTTCCAGCAGCACGGCGGCAAATTTCCCGCCGTTTATGCTGCAGCGGGCCAAATTTGCCCCCTGGTAATCATATGTGCTCACCGATCCGTCGGCCTTCACAAAGCACAGCGCCTTGTCCGTGGCGGCGCAGAACCGGCCATCCACCGTGCCCAGCTCGTATACGCCGCCGGAGGGGCTGCGTCCGCCTGCAGGGCATCCGAGGTGAGCTTATAGATCTGCAGGGAGCTTGTAAAGCTGCCGCCGTCCTGCCCCATAGCTGCCGCCGCCATATAATTTCCGTTTTCGGAGACAGCAGCGGTCATAAGATACTTTTGGGCGGAGTTGAACCCATACAGCGGCTCACCCTTGCCATTATAGACGGTCACAGCGGTTTTATATCCCGTTTTTTTTCAGAGTCACGGCAAATCTGCCGCCCCGGCCCATTTCCACGGCAAAGATCTCCCCCAGGGTCATCTCCTTTACCAGGCCCTTACGATCCAGCAGGTACAGGCTCTTTCCGCCGATTTCGTACACCGCCGCGCAGCCGTCCTCTGCAGTGACAGCCACCTGACCCGCCTGCAGCGGTGTATGGTACACGGTGTTTCCCTTGTCATCCAGCAGAGTGATCTCCTGACCCGAGGCCACCAGCAGGCTGCCATCCAGGTCAGCATAGCAGCTGGTACCGTCACCGCTGTACTGATAGAGCTTGGCGCAGCCGCTCCTCGTCCTTTTTCCGCCTGCATATAGGCAAGACTCCGGCGCAGGCCGTCAAAGGCGGTGCGGTCCAGCAGCACAAAGGCCGCCACCGCCGCCAGCACCAGCAATATTACCAGCAGCAGCCCCCGCGCCTTTTTCCGGGGCGGCCGCCGTTTCCTCATTCGCTTGGGAGCGTCCTGCTGCAGGTCGCCCATTTCAAATTTCATCTGTTCCATTCAGTCTCTCATCCTCATACCAGACCCGTGTGAGATACAGACCTCCCGGCGGCGCCGTGGGGCCCGCCAGGGTGCGGTTGCCGGAATCCAGGATCTCCGGGATATCCTCCGGCCGGAGCTTGGCCCCTCGGCGGCGTAGAGCACCGTGCCGGTGATGGCCCGCACCATATTATACAGGAAGCCGTTGGCGCATACCTTCAGCTCCAGCAGCTCCCCCCGCCGCTCCACGCGGCAGTAATAAATGGTGCGCACGGTGCTTCTTACGTTGGTGCCCACAGAGCGGACAGCGGCAAAATCGTGGGTCCCCTCGAACATCCGGGCCGCCCGGTCCATGACCTCCTCGTCCAGCCGCTTGGGGTAGAAATACGCCCGGTGAACATAGAAGGGGTTTTGAATGCGAGAATTGTAGATGCGGTAGGTATATTCCTTCTTGATGCAGGAGCCGATGGCATTGAAATCCTCCGCCACCTCATAGGCCCGGCGCACCACAATATCCTCGGGAATATGGGTGTTCACGGCGAAGGGGATGCGCTCCACGGGGATACGGGAGCCGGTGTGAAAATTGGCCACATAGTATTCCGCGTGTACCCCGGCATCTGTGCGGCCGCAGCCCACGCACTTGATCTTCTCCCCGCACACCATGCTGAGGCCCTTTTCCAGAGTCTCGGCCACAGTTCTTTCGGTTTTCTGTACCTGCCAGCCGTGATAGGCCGTGCCGTTATACATGAGTATCAGTGCAATATTCCGCATAGCGCATCCTTTCTCAGCCTGTCACAGGCCGATATTTGCCCAGCACGATGACGCCTGCTGCCAGGGCCACAAAGCCCGCCAGAGTCAGCCAGTCCGCCGTCTTATAGTGCAGAACATGCAGGGCCGTGCGGCCCTCGCCGCCGTGATAGCACCGGCACTCCATGGCCGTAGCCAATTCATCGGCCCGGCGGAAGGCACTGATGAACAGGGGCACCAGAATCGGCACCAGGGCCCTGGCCCGCTGGAAGATATTGCCGGATTCAAAGTCCGCGCCCCGGGCCTTCTGAGCGGACATGATTTTATCCGTCTCCTCAATGAGGGTTGGGATGAAACGCAGAGCGATGGACATCATCATGCTCAGCTCATGGACCGGCACCTTGATCTTCTTCAAAAAGCCCAGCAGGGATTCCAGCCCATCCGTGAGAGAGATGGGGCTAGTGGTGTAGGTCAGGAGGAAGGTGCCCATGATGAGCATCACAATGCGCACCATCATCTTCGCCGCCGCCGCCAGGCCCTCCCAGGTGATGTGCCGCAGCAGCCACACATCGCAGATGGCCGTGCCCTTGGTGAAAAACAGGTTCATAACGGCCGTGAAAATAACGATGATGAGAATAGGCTTGAGGCCCTTGGTCAGGGACTTAAACGGTACCTTAGACACCAAAATGCACAGCGCCAGTACCGCCGCCGCCAAAACGTAGGTCAGCACACTGTCCGCGCTGAACAGGGCCACGATATACAGGATCACCGCCAGGATCTTCGTCCGGGGATCCAGCCGGTGCACCAGCGTATTGCCGGGGAAAAAAACTGGCCCAGGGTAATATCCTTCAGCATGCTGCCTCGCCTCCCTTCAGCGCCAGGAGACGGCGCACAAGCTCGTCAATGGTATACACGCTGCTGTCTGCCAGCAGGCCGCGCTTTTGAAGCTCCATAGCCACCTTGGTGGCCTGGGGCACGTCCAGGCCCACCTGCAGCAGCTCCTCCGCCCGGGAGAATACCTCCTCCGGCGTGCCATCCATGAGCTTGTGGGAGTGGCTCATGACCACGATGCGGTCCACGTTCCGAGCCACCTCCTCCATGGAGTGGCTTACCAGGATGACGGTGTTGCCCTTTTGCTTATGGTATGAGCGCAGCTGGGCCAAAATTAGGCCTCCCGGCCCCGGGGATCCAGTCCCCGCCGTGGGCTCGTCCACAATCAAGACCTTGGGCCCATAGCAATGACGCCGCCGATGGCTACCCGGCGCTTCTGCCCGCCGGAGAGCTCAAAGGCGATTTTTCCAGCATCTCCTCATCAATGCCCGCAAAGGCCGCCGCCCGGCGCACCCGGCAGTCGATCTCCTCCCCTCCAGGCCCATGTTCTTCGGGCCGAAGGAAATATCCTTATAGACGGTCTCTTCAAAGAGCTGGTACTCCGGATACTGGAACACCAGGCCCACCTGAAAGCGCACCTTGCGAATTTCCTTGGGCCTTGCCCAAATGTCCGTCCCATCCAGCAGGATCTGCCCGTCCGTGGGACGCAGCAGCCCATTCAGATGCTGGATAAGGGTAGATTTTCCCCGACCCGGTGTGGCCGATAATGCCCAAAAACTCCCCGGGCATGACCTCCAGGTCCACGTTATCAATGGCTTTGTGCTCAAAAGGTGTCCCCGCACTGTAGGTGTGCGTGAGAGCCTTCTACTTCTAAAACTGGTTTCAACTCGTTTAATCCCCTTTTATTTTTCACCGGAAAAGGCGTGGCAGATAGCGTCCGCGCACTCCTCCACAGTCATGGCATCCAGCGGGATGTCCATGCCCCGGCTCCGCAATTCGTACAACAGCTCCACCGTGTCCGGCGCCGCCAGGCCCAGAGCCCGCAGCTCCTCCACCCGGGCGAAAATACCTCCCGAGGGGTGCCATCCACGGCTATATGGCCATGGTTCATGACAATGGCCCGGTCGGCCTCCATAGCCTCGTTCATATGGTGGGTAATGAGCACCACGGTGATGCCCCGCCCGGTTCAGCTTGTGAACCGTGTCCAGCACCTCCCGGCGGCCTACAGGATCCAGCATGGCGGTGGACTCATCCAGCACGATGCACGCCGGTTCCATGGCGATGACCCCGGCAATGGCGACGCGCTGCTTCTGTCCGCCGGAGAGCAGGTGCGGCGCATGGCGGGCGGTATTCCGTCATGCCCACAGCCTCCAGGGCATCGTCCACCCGCTTGCGGATCTCCGCCGAGGGGGCACGCCCAGGTTCTCCGGGGCGAAGGCCACGTCCTCCTCCACAACGTTGGCAACGATTTGGTTATCCGGGTTTTGGAACACCATGCCGATACGCCGCCGTATCTCCAGCAGCAGCGCCGGGTCCGCCGTGTCCATTCCCTCCACCCAGACCTTGCCGCCGGTAGGCAGCAGCACCGCATTCATGTGCTTGGCCAAGGTGGATTTGCCGGAGCCGTTGTGGCCCAGAACCACCACAAAGCTCCCTTTTTCTATCTCCAGGTCCACCTCCCGCAGAGCGGAGGTCTCCCTGCTGTCCCCCATCCTCCGCCGGATAGGCGAAGGAGAGCTTTTCTGTTTTTATCATGGTTGACATATTTTTTATCTCACTTTTACATCGCGCTTTTTATTCACTCATCCACCGGCCCGTGGCGCCGCAGGGCAGAGCCATACCGCTCTCGCTACACGGCAGGCCCAGCTCGTCCCAGGTGACCTTGCCGCCCCCGGTCCTTGCCGATGAGCATTTGCAGAATATATCCCAGCACCGAGGGTGCAAGCCCCGTGGTGTAAGAGTTCAGAATCACGAACAGGGGCTTATCCGACAGCACCCGGGCGCATAGCTTCACGAAGGGATAGAGGTTCTCCTCGAGCTTCCACACCTCGCCGCCGGGTCCGCGCCCGTAACAGGGCGGGTCCATGATGATGGCGTCGTAGGTCTTGCCCCGGCGGATCTCCCGCTCCACGAACTTGGCGCAATCGTCCACGATCCAGCGGATGGGCGCCTCCGAAAGGCCGGAGGCCTTGGCGTTTTCCTTGGCCCAGGCCACCATGCCCTTGGCCGCATCCACATGGCACACGCTGGCCCCCGCGGCGGCGCAGGCCACGGTGGCCCCGCCGGTGTAGGCGAACAGGTTCAGCACGCTGATGGGCCGCCCGGCCTTTTCGATCTGCTCCCGGGCGAAGTCCCAGTTGGCAGCCTGCTCGGGAAACAGCCCGGTGTGCTTGAAATTCATGGGCTTCACTACCGGCCACAGCGGTTTATTGGTATAGAACAGATTTTTTTGTAGAGTACAGATGCTCAAATGTTCCGTTCACCTCTGTGCTGCGGTAAATATAATACTTGCTGGCGCCTGCCACAGCGTTCCAGGTCAGTTTGGGCTTGCCGGCGGAAGTGGTGATCTTCACCGTCGGCTTCGCGCAGTGGCAGATACCTGCCACGGGAACACTGAAGACAGAATTCGCCGTGCTCTTTTACCTTACTGATGGCCCTTACCTTGTAGTAGTAGGTATACCCGGAGCCGGCCTTGTTGTCGGTATAGTGGGTGGCCGTGGTGGTGCCCAGGAGCGTATAGGTCCCGTTCTTGCTGGTGCTGCGGTATACCTTGTACTGGCTGGCGTTGGCCACAGCATTCCACTTGATGTAGGGCTTGCCGCTGGCACCCATATAGGTCGCCTTTACGGTGGGTTTCGCGCAGTGGCAGATGCCTGCCACGGGAACACTGAAGACGGAATTCGCCGTGCTCTTTACCTTGCTGATGGCCCTTACCTTGTAGTAGTAGGTATACCCGGAGCCGGCCTTGTTGTCGGTATAGTGGGTGGCCGTAGTGGTGCCCAGGAGGGTATAGGTCCCCTGTTCTTGCTGGTGCTGCGGTATACCTTGTACTGGCTGGCATTGGCCACGGTGTTCCATCTGAGGTAGGGGCTTGCCGCTGGCGCCCATATAGGTCGCCTTTACAGTGGGTTTCGCGCAGTGGCAGATGCCCGCTACGACGGCACTGTAATCACTCTCGGCGCCATTGGCGGCCAATGCTTTCACCTTGTAGTAATAGGTGTAGCCGGAGCCGGCCTTATTATCGGTGTAGTTGGTGGCCGTAGTGGTGCCCAGGAGCGTATAGGTCCCGCTCTTTGTGGTTGCGCGGTACACCTCGTACTGGCTGGCATTGACCACGGCATTCCACTTGATGTAGGGCTTGCCGCTGGCGCCCACATAGCTGGGCTTCACGGTGGGCGCGGCAAGTTTGAAATTCGGATCCTTAGCCCCGCAGAGGGTACACACACCGTTTTTATATTGGTGTTCCATATAGGTCTTCACGATGCTGTCGATGGAGAAGCCGTAAGCGCTGTCGCTCTTGTCCGACACCAGACGGATCGTCAGAGTATCTCCACTGATAGTAAGCGTCTTGCCCGCCAGCTCTGTTCCGGTGTATTGTGCCCCATTCACATAGATGTCTATATTAGTCTCCACCTCTGTCTGCGCCGAGAAGGTGACATCCAGGGAAACGGCTCCCGCTGCCTTGTAGGTATAGGTTTTGTCCAGGTTATTCTCATAATTATGGCTGGACTCCGGATACCCCTTCTTGTCCAGGGTCTGTGTTTTCCCGCTCGTGCACATACAGATTTTCAGCTGAGCGGTAGTCCCCGGTAGGTAACGTCGATGGTCTTTGCCCCGGGGGTGGACATGTCGCAGCTGCCCAGCCCAGCAGCCCGGAATCATAGAAAATAGTCTCCGTGCAGCCGTCCTTATGGGTCAGGTCATGCACAGGCCCTGGTATTCAGGGTATCGTTGGGCAGGTACGCCGTTTGTCAACGCGGCAGGCCGCGGAGGAAACCGGCTCCGTGCAGTAGCCTATCCAGGTGAGATGGGAACCGCAGGCCTCCGCGCGCACTCTTCGTCCACTCGCTGTTGTGCAGCGGGTAAAGTGCGTATGCATAATTATCGCTAAAGGCACTCGAACCAACTGTGGGAGGATTCCCTGTAAATACAAAGCTGCAAATATTTTTTGCATTACAGAACAGATAGGCCGGAATCTTCTTCACATTCTCGCCAAATATTACACGGATTCCACCAAAGCCACCAGCATATTGAAACACATCCGAGAGACTACTCTCTAAGTCCTCCGCCGCTTTAGCATTGTAGTAAACCTCTTTTAATCCAATGCATTTGTAAAATGCATTGGCGCCTATTCGCGTTAGATTCTCGCCGATTGTGAATGTTTCTAAGCTGCTACAGTATCTAAAGGTGCTAGAGCCAATTTGCTTTACTCCTTCTATACCAGTTATAGAAGACAATTTTTCGCAGCATCCAAACGCCTCACTGCCAATCGTTGATACGCTGTTTCCAAGCTTTAGAGATGTCAAATTAACGCAGTTCCAAAAAGCATATTTGCCAATCTCGGTTACCCTATTTCCTACTGATACGCTCACAATTTTTTATTTTCGGAGTTGATGTATTCGTACAAAATAGGCATGCCGGAATTATTTCTACATCTTCGCCGAATTTCACAACAACGCCTTCTGACTCTGCTCCCACGTCATAAAAAGCATTCGTGCTCCAATCCAAGTCATCTGCCCTTCTTGCGTTGTAGTTTATTTCAGTCAAACTCGTGCAGCCACGGAACGCCTCACACCCGATGCTGGTCACATTTCTGCCAATAGTCACGCTGGTCAGCCCCGTACAATTGTAAAAAAAAGCTTGTTAGGGATTTTTTCCACGCTCTCGCCAAATACGGCCTTCATTCCATCCGCAGCGGTGCCAGCATTTTGGAAAGCAGCATAGCCACCGTATTCTGCCGCCCTGGCGTTGTAAATAACTTCCTTCAAGCCTGTGCAGCCGTAGAATGCACTAGACCCAATGCTGGTCACGCTATCCGGGATTGTCACACTGGTCAGGTTTTCGCAGTTGGAGAATAGATCGTTGGGGATTTCCTTTGCGCCTCACCAAATATGACCTCCATTCCGACCGCAGCGGTGCCGGCTCCCTTGAAAGCATATGATCCATCTGTTATTGCCTTGGCGTTGTAAATAACTTCCTTCAGGCCCGTACAGTCGGAAAATGCCCAGTCCCCAATGCTGGTCACGCTGTCCGGGATCGTCACGCTGGTCAGGCCCGTGCAGTTGCAGAAAGCATAGTCTCCGATGCTGGTCACGCCGCTGCCGATGGCCACACTGGTCAGGCCTGTGCAGCCAGAAAAGACCCTGTCCCCAAGACTGGTCACGCTATCCGGAATCTCTACACTGACCAAACCTGTGCAGCCAGAGAATACAAAACCACCAATGCTTGTCACGCTGTCCGGTATCGTCACACTGGTCAGCCCCACGCAGTCGTAGAATAGATCGTTCGGGATTTCCTTTACGCTCTCGCCAAATACGACCTTCATTCCATCCGCAGCGGTGCCAGCATTTTTGGAAAGCAGCATAACCACCGTATTCTGCCGCCCTGGCGTTGTAAATAATTTCCTTCAGGCCCGTGCAGCCGGAGAATGCACTAGACCCAATGCTGGTCACGCTATCCGGGATTGTCACACTGGTCAGGTTTTCGCAGTTGGAGAAAATGTTGCTGGGGATCTTCTCCACGCTTTCGCCAAACACAACCTTCATTCCATCCGCAGCGGTGCCGGCTCCCTTGAAAGCATATGATCCGTTTTTTATTGCCCTGGCGTTGTAAATAACTTCCTTCAGGCCCGTGCAGCCGGAGAATGCCTCGTACCCGATGCTGATCACACTGTCCGGTATCGTCACACTGGTCAGGCCCGTGCAGCCGCGGAATGCGCCACTCCCAATGCTAATTACGCTGTTCGGAATCTCCACACTGGTCAAGCCCGTGCAGTCAAAAACGCATAGTCCCCAATGTTGGTTACGCCGTTAAAAATCTCAGCCTTTATAATTTCCGATTTATAATTGTACCACGGGCTGATCCAAATTGTCTATCCGCCATCTCTCCCGTACCGGAGATAGTCAGCAACCCCGTGCTATCCAGCGTCCAGGTGACATTGCTTCCATCTTTGCCGCAGTTTCCGGAGTCAACGATGGTCGGCTCCGCCGCCGACACGCTGCCCACACTAAGGACTAATGTCAGCACAAGAATCAGCGCCATGGCAAAAATGCCGCCAAGATTCCCTTTTCTCTTCATTTTTCCATCTCCCTAAAAGTAGTTGATTTTTCACATTCGTTTCCATTCACTAAATATATAATACACTCTGTACCCGAAAAGTCAAGCGCTGTAGCGCAGAATCTATGAGTAAGCCACAAAAAACTGCTGTAAACGCAGCCTGGTCTTTACAAACCGCCGAAAGCAGCCATTCTGAAACTTCTCATCAAACCAAAAGCGCACGGCCAAAGCCGTGCGCTCTTGGTTGTCCATGGTTTCTATATTCCGCCAAATCAATACTTCACCTTGGCCAGGCAGATGCGGGTCCACCTCGTGGTCGTAGAAGGTGAGGGTGTCCTCCGGCAGGCCGCCGAAGGTCTCGGCCTTATTGAGGATATCCTCGCCGGGATAGGCCACAGGGTCGGCAGCCATTTCCTCGTCCATCTCCTCCATGGCTGTGGCGGAGGGGCAGGAATAGCCCGTTTCCTCGCAGTTGCGCAGGACGATGTCGTCCCGGCACATGAAGTTGATGAAGGTCTCCAAAGCGTCCTCATAGTTTTTCGAGCAGGTGGGGATGCACATGGCGTCCACGAACAGGTTGCTGCCCTCCTCCGGCTGCACAAAGGCCAGGTCCGGATTCTCCTCCACCATGGTCAGGTAGTCACCGGCGTAGTAGGTGCCCATGGCGGCCTCGTTGTTGATCATCTTGTCGAAGATCTGATCCATGACATAGGCCTGGACGATGCCGTCCTCCTTCTGCTTGATGAGCAGGTCTGTGGCCTCGGCGATCTCGTCCTTATCGGTGGTGTTGAAGGAGTAGCCCAGGGCCTTCAGGGCCAGGCCGATGCAGTCCCGGGATTGTCGAAGATCAGCACCTGTCCCTTGAGGTCGGTGGTGAACAGATCCATCCAGGAGGTGGGAGCCTTGTCCACCATGGTGGTATTATAGATGATGCCGGTGGTGCCCCACATATAGGGCAGGCTGTACTTCTGCTCCGTGTCGTAGGCAGGATGCAGATAGCGCTCATCGATGTTCTTCGCGTTGGGGATCTTGCTGTAGTCCAGCTCCATCAGCAGACCCTCCTCCCCCATCCGGGCTACCATGTAGTCCGAGGGGATGATGACATCGTAACTGTTGCCGCCGCCCTTTATAGCGGAGTAGAGCATTTCATTGGAGGCGAAGGTCTTGTAATTGACGTGGATGCCCGTCTCCGCCTCAAAATCGTCGAAAATGGACTCGTCGATATACTCGCCCCAGTTGTTGCCAGAGGCAGAGCCAGAGCAGGGCCAGGAGCAGAATGGCGAATTTCTTCATCACTGGGCCCCTCCCTTCACGCCGTCCTTTTGGAGGGCCTTGTTCCGCTTTTCCGCCTGCTTGGTCTGGTGCATCTCCCGGAAGTTCAAATGAGCAGCAGGGGCCAGCACCGTGATGAATAGAATGGTAGACAGGGCGTTGACTTCGGGGCTGATGCGCTTGCGGGTCATGGCGTAGATCTGCATGGCCAGGGTAGCCACCTCAGACCCGGCGGTAAATAGGAAATGACGAAGTCGTCAATGGAGAGGGTAAAGGCGATGAGCAGGCCGTTGAGGATACCGGGCCGCAGCTCGGGCATGAGTACCTTCCAGAAGGCCTGCCAGGGTCGCGCCCAAATCCATGGCCGCCTCCCCCGGTTGGGGTTCAGCTGGCGCAGCTTGGGCAGCACCGCCAGAAACTACATACGGGATATTAAAGGTGATGTGGGCCACCAGCAGCGTGCCAAAGCCCAGGGAGAAGCCCAGCATATTCCCCGTGAATACGAACAGCAGCATCAGGCTCACGCCGGTGATGATGTCGGCATTGGTCATGGGGATGTTGTTGATGGTCAGCAGCAGGTGCCGGGGCCGCCGCTTCATAGCGTGGAAGCCGATGGCCGCCGCCGTGCCCAGGACCGTGGCGATGAGCGCCGCCAGCACAGACACTGTCAGCGTAGTGCTGAACGCGGAGAGGGTATTTCTTCATCTTGGAACAGCTCCTGATACCAGTGCAGGGAGAAGCCGGACCAGACCGTGCGGCTCTTGGAGTCATTGAAGGAGAAGATGATCAGCACAGCAATGGGCAGGTACAAAAACAGGAACACCAGTACATTGAGTACCTTGGCGATAACAGGATTCCGATTCTGCATCACATCATCACCGCCCCTTTCTTCTCCATCGCCGAAGCGGTTCATAATGAGCATGGCAATAATCACCAGCAGCAGCATCATAAGAGAGATGGCGCTGCCCAGATGGGGATTATACGCCGAGCCCAAAAATTGCATTTCGATCAGGTCGCCCAGCAGGAAGCTCATTCCGCCGCCCAGGAGCTTGGAAATAGCAAAGGGTGGAGATGGACGGGATGAACACCATCATGATCCCGCTGATGACCCCGGGAACGGACAGCGGGAAGATCACCCGCCGGAACACCTGCACCCTGCCTTGCGCCCAGGTCCTGGGCCGCCTCAATATAGCGCCGGTCCAGCTTCTCGATGACAGAGAAGATGGGCAGGATCATAAAGGGCAGGAAGTTATACACCATGCCCAAAATCACCGCCGCATCGGTATTGATGATGTGCAGGGGACCGATGCCCCCAGGGCCAGGATCTGGTTGAGAAAGCCGTTTTTCCAGAATGGACATCCAGGCATAGGTACGCAGAAGGAAGTTCATCCACATGGGCAGCATGATAAAAAGCATAGCCACCTTCCGCGTGGCAGGCCCGTCTGGGCCAGGAAATAGGAAAACGGATAGGCGATCAGCAGGCAGATGACCGTGGCCACCGCCGCCAGGTACAGGGACGTTGCCGCACACCTGGAGAAACCATCCAGATCTGGTGAAAGTTCTCCAGCGGTGAACTTTGCCCTCGCCGTCATAGTTGGTGAAGGCGTACACCACAATGAGCAGCAGCGACCACAAACACGGCCATCCAGACCACATAGGGAATGGCGGGGGTCTTAGTCTTCATCGTCAGCGTCCTCCTCATCCTCCTCGGCAAAGTCCGGGATCATTGATCTCGTCATACTCCGCCGAATAAGAACTGTAGTCGCCGAACAGGCCCGAATACTCGCTCTTCTTCATAATGTGGATGTCATCCGGATTGAGGATAATACCGATGACCTCGCCTACCTCCGGTGGTAGTCAGTGGTTTGGATGAGCCACTTGTAGCCCTTGGAAGTCCACGATGATATCATATTGGATCGCCCTTGAAGGTGACGGAAGTCACCGGTGCCCACCAAGCGGCCCTGCTCGGCCGGCACGATCTCGATATCCTCCGGGCGAATGACCACGTCCACCGGTTCGTGGGGGCGAAGCCCTTGTCCAGGCACTTGAACTTGCGGTTGAAGAACTCCACCACATAGTCCTCGTGCATAACGCCGTTGAGGATGTTGCTCTCGCCGATGAAGTCCGCCACAAAGGCGTTCTTTCGGCTCGTTGTAGATATCCTCCGGGGTGCCGATCTGCTGGATGCGGCCCTTGTCCATCACCACCACGGTGTCGGACATGGTCAGGGCTTCCTCCTGATCGTGGGTAACATATATAAAGGTAATGCCCATCTGCTGCTGGATACGCTTCAGCTCGTTCTGCATATCCTTACGCAGACGCAGGTCCAGTGCGCCCAGGGGCTCGTCCAGCAGCAGTACCTTCGGCCGGTTCACCAGCGCACGGGCAATGGCCACCCGCTGCTGCTGACCGCCGGAGAGTTGGTCGACACGCCGGCGGTCAATGCCCTTCAGGCTGACGACCTCCAGCATTTCACCGACACGCTGTCGTATCTCGTCCTCCGGCACTTTTTGCGATACGCAGGCCGAAGAGCTATGTTTTCAAACACGTCCAGATGCGGGAACAGCGCATATTTCTGGAACACCGTGTTGATCTGCCGCTTGTGGGGCGGGACATCATTGATCCTGACGCCGTCAAAGATCACATCACCGCCGGTAGGGGTGGTAAACCCGCCGATAATGCGCAGCGTGGTGGTCTTGCCACAGCCGCTGGGGCCAAGCAGTGTGAGGAATTCCGGAATCGTTGATATACAGATTGATGTGATCGAGAACCAGCTCGTCGTCAAACGCCATGCAGAGGTCCCGCAGGCGAATCAACTCTTTGGACATTTATCCTCCTCCGTTCAAACAAAAATGATCCAGATGTTGATGGGAATGCCGCTCATGCCGGCCAGCGCGCTGCTGTAATCCCTCTCCCAGCAGGAGGTGATGCCTTCTCCAGGCTGCCGCTCTCCTCCAGGGTGTCCTCCAGCATATCGGAGGTGATAACGCCCTCATAGCGGGTGGCGGAGGCGCCCTGCACGGTGTCCGTACCAACGGCCTTGAAATTGGAGCCGTTCTTCATGTATAGCTCAAAGGCCTCCACGGCGTCATAATTTTCGGTGTTCATGCCGGAGTCATCGGCCTGGCTCTTATACCACTGGTTCTTGGCCCGCGCCGGTCATGTCCATGCCCGTATAGGCCACCACTTGGCCGTTCTCGGACACCATGTATACCTGCACATCCTTAAGCGCCATACCCAGCATGTCCATGTTCATGGTCATCCTGGCGGCGTAGGGGTTCATGGTGACCTCGGCAGTGCCGTCCACAGACATCTCTACCGACTGATCCTCGGCGCTGATTGCCATTTCCATGGCGCGGATCTGATGGGTGCGGCCCGTGAGCAGCTCCACCTCCACCAGGGCCAGCTCCCCCCGGCGCTGGAGGGTCTTATATCGGGTCACAGCGGTCTTGGCCCCGGGCACAGGCTTATGAAACACAAATACCTGCTTTTTCTTCTCGTCCTTGCGCAGAAAGTTCTCCACCTCCCCCGCCGGCGGCCGGGGCGCCCAGCCCAATGCAGAGATAGCGCTTGGTCAGCTCGTGGTCACGAATCTTGCTCGTTGATGATACGCAGGGTCTCGGCGTTTTTGGCAGCGATGACGATGCCGCCGGTGTTGCGGTCGATGCGGTTGCACAGCGCCGGGGTGAAGGCATTCTCCCAGCGCGGGATTCCACTCCCGCTTCTGGTAAAGGTACGCCTGGATGTGATTGATGAGGGTGTTGACCTTCTCCGTCTCGTCAGCATGGACTACCAGGCCCGGGCGCTTGTTCAGCAGCATCAGGTTTTCGTCCTCATATACGATGTCAGGCTGGGCTTGAACAGGGTCAGGAAACAGATTGTCCTCCCGGGGCTTGTCAAAGACTCGTCGTTGATGTATAATTGCAGGATGTCGCCCTCCCTGGAGACGCTGGTCCCGCTGGGCCCGGCCTCCGTTGACCTTGATGCGCTTTTATGCGAATGTATTTTTGCAGCAGCAGCCGGCGGCAGCAGCGGCAGAGCCTTTGGAGACGAAGCGATCCACCCGCTGCCCGGCATCATTTTTTTCCCGATGGTCAGTCTCCCGCATTTGGGGCTCCCTTCCGTGTGATTTCCCGTCTGGGTTATTGTAGCCGTTTTTTGAAAAAAAAAAGTCAAAAAATTTTAGTAGAAAATGTTTGACAAGGCGATTTTGTGTCGGCTATAATACAACACGTGCCATTGTGAGGTGTGCCATGCGTTTGAATGTAAACAGAGTCCTGCATACCCCCGATGCCCGGCAGAATTTCCATTTTGAAATGGATCTTTCGGACTTGGAATTCGGCGGAGAAAAGCCTGTTTAAACCCGGTTGTTGTGGACGGCCAGGTTAGAACAAGGCTGGTGTGCTGCTGCTGCGGGAGCTTCAGACATCCACAACGCTTCGCTGCGTATCTGCGACCGGTGCATGGAGAAGCGTTGACGCTGCCAAAACCGCACGACTATTCCTCGTGCGTTCTGGCCCAGGAGAAGCAGGACAGGAGACGACGACGACATTGTCCTGCTGGACCACGATGAGGTAGACGTGGCGGAGTTGGCGGGCACCGCCTTTATCCTCGATATGGACACGAAAACTCTTTTATGCTCCGCCAGGACTGTAGGGTCTGTGCCCCGGCTGCGGCGTGAACCTGAACCGGGAAGCCTGCCGCTGCAAAAAGCAGGTAGATCCCCGTCTTGGCCGCTGGCAAAGCTCCTGCCCCGGGAGGAGGCAGTAAATACTACTCAATAACATTCACTGCTCAGGCAGTTAAGACCAAGGAGGTGTCAACATGGCAGTACCTAAGGGAAAAAGTATCCAAGCAAAGACGCAATAAGAGACGCAGCTCCGTGTGGAAGCTGGCGGCTCCCGGTCTGGGTAATTTTGTGTCCGTGGCAGGGATAAGTAATTTTTGTGTCCTTGCAGGAGGGAAGCTTGTTTGTTTTGCGTGAAAAAACGGCGGTGTGAGGGCACGCCGCCCCTACGCATATATGCGGGCTGGATTGCAAACGGGGCGTCGAGGACGCCGCCCCCGAAGTTCTATCGATAAGCGGTGCGTAGGGGTCGGCCTCCCGGACGACCCGCCCGGACTTGTACCGCACTCCTTGCAAAAAACCTGTCATTGCGAAGCCAGTGCGCGCACCGGCTGTGGCAATCCGCATCCCCCCGTCCCCTTGGCCCCCTTGCCTAAAAGGGGACTGTCGCGGAGAAGCCGTGACTGGGGATTCTTCTTTGCACCGCATCGGGCGGACAGGGTCGTCCGCCCCTACACACCGGACTTCGTAGGGGCGACCCTTGCGATCGCCCGCCCCCCATGACCACTGCACCCCCATGTAAAAAATCCCTGTCATTGCGAGGGGCGCACCGCGCCCGTGGCCGTAATACCCTACTCCCCATTCATATATTTTTCATTCCATCCATAAAAAATCATTCGTTTTACTTTTGTTTAAAAGGCGTCTATACTATCAAATATAGAAAAATGCTTGCGCCCCGGTACAAAAAGCGGCTATAATTATATAGTTATTATGTGGCATTATGCCGTTTTTTCGGGAGACGCACCTATGAGCACCATTATCACCCTCCATAGACTCCGGCAGCCCCGCCATGCGGGGCTGCGGCCGGGCCAGCAGCTTCTTGTCCATCAACGGTCACACCGTAGTGATGTGCTGGACTACCGGTTCTACGGGTACGATCCCGTAAGCCATTTGACCCTGAAAATGAGGACGGCTCAACCCAATCGCTCACCATCCATAAGGACGAGGCGAGGATCTGGGATTGAATTTTGACACCTATCTTATGGACGAGATGCGCTCATGCGCCAACCACTGCATCTTCTGCTTCGTGGATCAGATGCCCCCGGGCATGCGCGAGACCCTGTACTTTTAAGGACGACGATGCCCGGCTCAGCTTCCTCCAGGGCAACTATATCACCCTCACTAATCTCACCGAGCGGGAGGCCCAGCGCATCATCGACCTGCGTATCAGCCCCATCAATGTCTCTGTCCACACCACGGACCCGAAGCTCCACTGCACCATGTTGGGCAACAAAAATGCCGAGCGCAGCCTGGACTACATCCGCGCCTTCTGCAAGGCAGGCATCGTGATGAATGGGCAGATCGTTATATGCCCCGGCTGGAACGATGGCGATCAGCTGCGCCGTACCCTGCGGGATCTGACGGAAATGCAAGTTCTCCTCCTGCTCCCTGGTGCCCGTGGCATCACCAAGTACCGCCAGGGCTTGGCCAAGCTGAAGCCTGTGGACGCCCGGTGCGCCGGGGAAATCTTGGACATCGCTGAGGAATTCGGTCAGGAAAACCTGCGCCGCTTTGGCACGCGGCGCTTCTTCTGCGCCGACGAGCTGTTTCTCCGAGCCGGGCGGGAATTGCCGGGGAGAGGGCTACTACGAGGGCTACCGGCAATTGAAAACGGCGTGGGTATGCTCCGCTCCCTGGAAAGCGACCTGCTCCGGGCCATGGACCTCATGGAGGATGCGCCCGCTCCCACCCCTTACCATCGCCACGGGCCGGGCCGCCGAGAGCTTTTATGGGGCACCTGCTGGGCCTGATCCAGGAGCGCTTTCCTCAGGTGCAGGGCAGGGTAATCGGGATAGATAACGATTTTTTCGGCCATACCATTGATGTGGCGGGCCTTTTGACCGGGCAGGACTTGGCCGCCCAGCTGAAAAAAGCACAAAGCCCTTGGGCCGTGTGCTGATCCCCCCTGCACATGCTCCGGCACCAGGAGGATGTATTCTTGGATGATTGGACCGTGCCCCAGCTTTCCCAGGCGCTGGAGACGCCTGTACAGGTGGTGGGCATTGACGGCTTCGACCTGTGCGATGCGACGGGAATTTTTGAACTGTAAGGAGGTAAAACTATGGCAAAACCTATGATTGCTATCGTGGGCCGGCCTAATGTGGGCAAGTCCATGCTGTTTAATAAGCTGATTGGCCGCCGTCTCTCCATCGTGGAGGATACCCCCGGCGTGACAAGAGACCGCATCTACGGCGAAAGTGACTGGTGCGGCCGCAAGTTTACCTGGTGGACACCGGCGGCATCGAGCCCAATACTGACAATCAAATTCTATCCTTCATGCGTCAGCAGGCGCAGATCGCCATTGATAACGCCACCGTCATCGTGGTGGTGACATCAAGACAGGCATGACCGCCGCCGACCAAGAGGTGGCCGGGATGCTCCAGCGCTCCAAAAAGCCCATTGTGCTGGCAGTGAATAAGATGGACGCCACCGGCACTGTGGACCCGGAGTTTTATGAGTTCATATAACCTGGGCCTGGGTGACCCCATCGCCGTATCCGCCGTACACGGCCACGGCACCGGGCGACCTGCTGGACGCGTGTCTTAAATCACTTCCCGAGGACGAGACGGAGGATGACGACGACGTGATCCAGGTGGCCATCATCGGCAAGCCCAATGCGGGTAAATCCAGCCTTACCAACCGCATCTGGGCCAGGAGCGGTCATCGTTTTCAGCAACGTGGCAGGCACCACCCGGGACGCCATCGACTCCTATTTTGAAAAATGAAACCGGCAAGTATAATTTCATCGACACCGCCGGCATGCGAAAAAAAGTCCAAGGTGGATGACGCCATTGAGAAAATACCGTCCTCCGGGCCACCATGGCCATCGAGCGCAGCGACGTGTGCCTGATCTCATCGACGCCAACGACGGCGTTACCGAGCAGGACACCAAGATCGCGGGCCTGGCCCATGAGGCGGGTAAGGCCTGCATCATCGTGGTGAACAAGTGGGACATGGTGGAAAAAGGACGGCAAGACCATGGACCGTATGCGCGAGGACATCCGTCGGGATCTGAGCTACATGACCTACGCTCCCATCCTGTTCATCTCCGCCCTTACGGGCCAGCGGGTAACGCGGCTTGTTTGAGCTCATCAATTATGTGAATAACCAGGCCTCCACCCGCATCACAACAGGCATGCTCAACTCTGTTTTGGCCGATGCCCAGACCCGGGTGCAGCCTACCCACGGATAGGGCCGCCGCCTGAAGATCTATTACATGACCCAGGTGGGCATCAAGCCCTCTCACTTTGTCATTTTCTGCAACGACAAGAAGCTCTTCCACTTCTCTTATCAGCGATACCTGGAAAACCAGATCCGCAGCGTATTCGGCCTGGAGGGCACCCCCCCATTATCCTCTCCATCCGGCAGAAGGGAGACGATGACAATTAAGCTGTCCATCTACTTTGTGGTGGGATTGACGCTGCTGGTGTCGTATCTGCTGGGCTGCTTCAACGGGTCGGTGATGACCTCCCACTTCATCATCCGCGATGATGTCCGCCAGCACGGCAGCGGCAATGCCGGGCTTACCAATTTCTACCGCACCTATGGGGCCAAATTTGCCCTCATCGTGATTCTCTGTGACATGGGCAAGACCCTGCTCTCCTGCCTCATAGGCGGGTATCTGATGCTCTGCACCAACGGCAGCTGGACCCTGGGCGTGCTGCTGGGCGGCATCGGCTGCGAGCTGGGGCATATGTTCCCCGGCCTACTACGGGCTCAAGGGCGGCAAGGGCATTCTCTCCGGCGGGTGCTGGTGTGGATGCTGGATTGGCGCATGGGTCTTATCGCCTGGGGGCTACTTCGTCCTCCTGTGGCTTCTGACCCACTATGTGTCCCTAGGGGTCTATCGTGGCCACAGCCAGTATGCCGGTGTCGGCGTTCTTTGTCTTTGGCCATGACCCACTGCTGACCGCTCTGTGCGCAGTGGTGGCAGCCCTGGTCATCTTCTGCCACCGGGAGAACATCCGCCGTCTGCTGCACGGCACAGAAAATAAATTCAAGTGGCATGTGAATCCCATCGATACAGGTGAAAATCATTAGCTGCGAGAAAGCAGGATACAGAAAGGAAAGCACTATGAAACACAATCAGGTTCGTCAGGTGGTATTCCCCATCATCACCGCCATGATCTGGGGCCCTCCTTCGTTGCCCAAAGCACCAGCACCGAGCACGGGCGCGTACACCTTCAACGCCGCCCGTTCGCTTCGTGGGCTTTTTGGCCTTGCTGGTGGTGGTACAAATCTTTAAAATGCTGCGCAAGGAGCCCCCGGCGGAGCAGACCGCTGCGGAGAAAAGGCCGGGCGGAAGGACCTGATTTTAGGCGGCATCTGCTGCGGCATCGCCTTGGCTCTGGCCTGCAACCTGCAGCAGCTGGGTATGGTGGCCGGTGCCAGCGCCGGCAAGACCAGCTTTATCACTACGCTTTATGTGGTGCTGGTGCCCATCTGTGGCCTGTTTCTCAAGAAAAAAGTCTCCCCCACCGTTTGGATCAGTGTCCTGCTGGCCGTGGCCGGCCTTTACTGCCTGTGCATTAAGGAAAATTTCACCATTGCCCCCAGCGACCTGATGGTGATGTGTGCCTTCGGCTATACGCTGCACATCCTGGTTATTGACCACTTCACCCAAAAGGTGGACGGCGTGAAAATGAGCTGCATCCAGTTCTTGACATGCGCTATCCTTTCGGCTATACTCATGCTGATCTTTGAAAACCCCACCTGGGCGGACATTGTCCCCTGTATGGGCAGTCCTGTATGTGGGTTGTTTTCCAGCGGTGTGGCCTACACCCTGCAGATTTTGGCGCAAAGGACTCCAACCCCACCATCGTGGCTCTGCTTTTGAGCCTGGAGAGCGTGTTCGGCGCAGTGTCCGGTGCCATCTTCCTTCATGAAACCATGACCGGCAAGGAACTGATTGGCTGCGTGCTGATGCTCATTGCCGTGGTGCTGGCGCAGCTGGATCTTCCTCTCAAGAAAAGGGATAAATCTGCTAAGGAGGCATAAGTATATGACAGAAACCATTTTGAAGATTGACGGCATGATGTGCAGCATGTGCGAGAGCCACGTGTGATGTAATTCGCAACAGATTCGCCGTGAAGAAGGTCAGCGTCCCATTCCAAGGGTACGGCCACCGTTATTTCCCGGAGCCCCTGACGAGGAGAGCCCTGCGCAGGGCCATCACCGAAACAGGCTATGAGGTCAAGGCTGTAGAATCCAAGCCCTATGAAAAGCACGGCCTGTTCCATAGATAAAAGCATCAAAAGCTCCCCCGCCTCACGGCACTTCCTGACATGCAATTACCCCCTGATGTAGGATAATAACTACATCAGGGGGTGTTTTTGTCTATTGTCTGTTTTTACTGGTCCTGTTCATCACGGCAGGGGAGCTTTTTCTTTTCCGTATCGAAACGCTTTTTGAAGCAAACCTCTTATCTCTCGGGACCTTGGCCTTCGGCAGGCTCCAACGGAAGTGAGCCGCCAGCAATCGGATGGCCACCACCACCGTGCTGCCCATCAGCAGCGCAGCCGTGTCGTCCCAATACAGGTGGCAAAACCACCCACACAGCGGCCGCCAGGGCCGCCAGGGCATAGATATGCTTGCGGAATATGTACGGCACGTTACCCGCCAGGGAATCCGCACCACACCGCCGCCCACGCCGGTAATGGTCCCCAGCAGGGCCACGGCAAACCAGCTTCCCTCCGGTAGATGGCTATAGGCAATCTGTTCACCTACCACGGTAAATGCCGCCAGGCCCAGGGAATCTGCCCACAGCAGCAGCCGCTCAAATAGCAGCGTGCTCCTGAGCAGCAGGCCGCAGCGGCGGCAAAAAACGCAGCTGCGGGAGGAAACCAGCGCTACACATACCGTCAGCGGGTCGTCAAATACCTTGGGCGGCGTGATGCCCAGCAGCAGATCCCGCAGCACACCGCCGCCCACGGCGGTAATAAGGCCCAGGATCATAACGCCCAGCAAATCCATCTGCCTCCGAAGCGCCGTCATGGCACCGGACAGGGCAAAGGCCACGGTACCCACCATCTCCATACACAACAGGATCAGTTCGTTCATTAGCATCCTCTCAATGTC
>VOFC01006564.1_pt1 | contig 27042 bp, 53 predicted proteins | sample 5384161 | NCBI WGS metagenome assembly VOFC01 (sample SAMN12384722, study PRJNA508395) | human gut metagenome | isolation source: healthy gut B | host: Homo sapiens | reverse complement strand
CTTCATCACTGATGTCAATCAGTACACCGTAAAATCCGCTTGTTGTCAGTACTGTATCTCCGACTTCCATCTCGTTGATCATTGCCTGCACTCTCTTCTGTTCTTTCTTCTGAGGTCTCATGAAGATCATGTAGAATCCTCCGAAAATAACTGCATATACAACAATTAAAATAACCCAGCTTGTACCGCTGGAACTCTGTGCTGCTAATGAAAACATCTCTTTTCCTCCTACTCATCTTTAAACACTATTGCTATCATACACAAAAAAACCTCGCATTCAGCAAGGTTTTTTATGCTTTTTCATTATTTTATTCATTCTTGCCCGTTACAGCGGCAATTTTTTGGGTTTATACTCTTTATAACAGTCATGATCGATCGCATCCCGGATCTCTTCCATCATCGTATTGTAAAAATAGAGATTATGCAGCACGCACAGGCGCATTCCCAGCATTTCTTTTGCTTTTAACAGATGTCTGATATATGCTCTTGAATAATTGCGGCATGCCGGACACTGACAGCCCTCTTCAATCGGTCGGTCATCCAGTTCATATTTTGCATTAAAAAGATTCAGCTTGCCATGATTCGTGTAGACATGGCCATGTCTTCCATTTCTGCTTGGGTAAACACAGTCAAAGAAATCTACGCCTCGGTCTACTGCTTCCAGAATATTCACCGGAGTTCCGACTCCCATCAGATAGGTCGGTTTATGATCTGGAAGATGGGGAACAACTGCATCCAGGATCCGGTACATCTCTTCATGAGATTCACCGACTGCCAGTCCGCCAACCGCATATCCATCCAGATTCAGTTTTGAAATCTCATCCGCATGTTTGATGCGGATATCTTCATATACTCCGCCCTGATTGATTCCAAAAAGCATCTGATGCTTATTAATGGTATCCGGAAGCGAATTCAGGCGTTCCATTTCTTTTTTACATCGTACAAGCCATCTGGTCGTACGCGCCACAGATTTTTCTATATATTCCCTGTCAGCTACACTCGACGGGCACTCATCGAATGCCATTGCAATGGTAGATGCGAGATTTGACTGAATCCGCATACTCTCTTCTGGCCCCATAAATATTTTTATGTCCGTCAATATGGGAATTGAAATACACTCCCTCTTCTTTGATTCTGCGCAGTCCCGCAAGTGAAAACACCTGAAATCCGCCCGAATCGGTAAGAATCGGCTTGTCCCAATTCATAAATTTGTGAAGTCCGCCCAATTTTTTTTACCACGTCGTCTCCCGGACGCACATGTAAATGATAAGTATTTGATAATTCTACCTGCGTCTTTATCTCCTGCAAATCCGTAGTTGCCACAGCCCCTTTAATTGCAGCTGCCGTACCGACATTCATAAACACGGGGGGTCTCGATGACCCCATGTACCGTATGCAGCCGTCCTCTTTTTTGCAAGGCCGTCTTTTTTGTTATTAATTCATACATGATTATATTTCCTTTTTCTCTAATTATGTACTACCACCGGTGTTCCTGCCGAAATAAGTTCGAATAATTTTCCGGCCATCTCAGGCGGCATGTTTACACATCCATGTGATCCATTTGTCTGATACCTGCTGCCTCCAAATGTCGGCTGCCATGATGCATCATGGAAACCGACACCTCCGTTGAACGGCATCCAGTATTTTACCGGCGTCTCATACTCATAAGTTCCATCTGCCTTTTTTCGTTCCCTTAAGCGTCTGATCTTTTGCTTTATATGCAAGCGAATAGACACCGGTCGGAGTTGCATTTCCTTTATTTGGGATTTCCCGTTACAACATCTGTCTCCAGAGCAATATGCCCATCTTTTACATAATACATATGCTGTGTTGTCAGATTAACCTCTGCGTAAGTATTTCCCACATCATTTCCATCATGGCTTGCTGCACGGCTTGAATAATTGGGCTCTCTTGTTACTGTTTCCGCTTTTTGAATATTCGCGATCAGCGCATTGTACTTCTGCTTCTGATCAATCTTCCATCCGTAACTTCCACCCGAAACCGTAACGGTATTACCGCTTGCTGATGTAAATGTTCTTTCTTTTTCCCTTTGTATCATACTTTGCTGCAAGTGACTGAACGTATTCTTTCACAGCACTTTCATCGAATGTCACATTCATATCATCGTCAACTTTAACCCACTTAGATATCATAGAAGAATCGACAACCTCTGTATTCGGTTTGAAATCATAGGTAACCGTTGCTCCAAGATATTTGTTCATTGCATCACAGGCTTCTGTTACCTTTTTTGGAATCTGATGTGTAATGCCGGCTTTTTCATAGCAGCCTGTTTTTAAAAGATCAAGCTTTTCATTTGCCCCGTTCACTGCGGTTATTACTGTCTTACGGAACTCTTCAGTCTTGATCGTTGTACCATCCGTCTCCGGTACAACCACAAATTTGTCCGTCTTGAATTCCGGATGTGCATTAACCGGTGCAATCTGATTCTCTTCTTTCATACATTCCAGATTTGCAATCTGCGTTTTTTAATGCGCTTTCATCATACTCTACCCCCCGATCTTTGCCTTCATATTGCGGCCTTTCCATAACGACTCGATCCACAGGAACGGATTCTGTCCTTTTATCAGTTTTTCTACCTGTTTTCCGGGTACATACTTTAATGATATGTCTTTTCCTTCAATTACTTCTGTTTTATTATCGGCTTCAAGTAATGTCAGTTTATAATCTGCAACTTCTTTCTCCAGATATTCCTCTACCTGTTTTACATTCTTATTCGAACAGTCTATTCCATTAATGACAGTCTTTGAAAAAAAATGTGTACTGTAAAATACTGCCGTACCCACATAACCAATTGCAATGACCGAAACGATCAGCGAAAGTACAATTGCTATCTTATTACGCAATTTCCAGTTTTTTCTTCTGTTTTTATCTTTGTTGTCTTCTTTCTTGTTTCCTTACTTTCTGTGTTTCAGGTCTCTGATCCTCTTCATCAATTTCTGAAAATCCCTCATCCGCATACATTTCTTTCTCTAATATTTCTTCCATTTTATCTGTATGTTTTTCTCTAATACTCATTAATTCTAACTCCTCTACAATGAAATTTACCTGCTTATAATAAAGTTCATGCTTTCTAATTATAATATGCATATATAGAAAAGTACAGATAAAATCCAAATTTTTCACAAGATATTTTATAAATAATTTATGATTGCGGCTTCGATGTCTTTTTTTATATAATATATTTTATATAATAACACAATCTTTTATGACCGAATACATACGAACTAAGGAGACACAGATATGGCAGGATCAACTTTTGGAACTTTATTCAGGATCACAACCTGGGGTGAATCCCATGGACCGGCTCTCGGAGTCGTCGTAGACGGATGTCCCGCCGGGATTCCTCTCACCACTGATTATATACAGGCATTTCTTGACCGCAGAAAACCTGGTCAAAGTAAATTCACTACTGCCCGCAGAGAATCGGATACAGTCGAGATTCTTTCCGGCGTTTTTGAAGGGTATACGACCGGAACACCTATTTCTCTCGTAGTCCGTAATAACGATCAGCGTTCTCATGATTACAGCAACATCAAAGACTGCTATCGTCCGGGGCATGCCGATTATACATTTGATAAAAAATACGGATTACGTGACTATCGCGGCGGCGGACGTACTTCCGGAAGAGAAACTATTGGACGCGTTTCCGGCGGAGCTGTCGCTTCCCGCATTCTTGAATGTCTTGGAATAAAACTTACTACCTATACCAAAGCAATCGGTTACCTGTATCCATTCCTTCCGATGCCTATGATTATTCTGTAATTAATGAAAACCGCCTTTATATGCCAAATTCGGAATACGCACAGCAGGCAGCTGCCTATTTGGAACAATGTATTTCTGATCAGGATTCGTCCGGCGGTCTGATTGAATGTATTATTGAAGGTATGCCCGCAGGTGTCGGGGAGCCCGTTTTTGACAAACTGGATGCTTCCCTCGCCAAAGCCGTTATGTCAATCGGGGCTGTCAAAGGTGTAGAAATCGGTGATGGATTCTCTGTTACATCTTCCAAAGGAAGTATCAACAATGATTCTTTCATCTCCGAAAACGGACAAGTTTTGAAGCAGACCAACCATAGTGGGGGATTCTCGGCGGTATCAGCGATGGAAGTTCCATTATATTACGCGCAGCCATCAAACCGACACCATCTATTTCCCAACCACAAAAACAGTAAACACTGCCGGAGAAAACATCGAAATTGCTATTTCTGGACGACATGATCCGGTTATCGTTCCACGTGCGGTTGTTGTAGTGGAATCCATGGCTGCAATTACACTTACAGATCTCCTGATGCAGAATATGACTTCGCGTATTGAATATCTCAAAAATATTTATCTTTAATAGGTGACTGCTTCTTCCGAACGCATGTTGATACATAGAACTTGTCACCGGCAACTTCTCTTGCATACTTTGTTATACCAAAAAATGCAAAAAGAAGCTGACGATGACAGGTTCTTTTTGCATTTACTTTATACATTATACATGGAAACATCCGCCACCGATAAACTCCCTTAAAAGTGAATTTGCCGGCAATAAGCACATTCTCGCTTCCGATCCCTACAAAATAATCCAGGAACTTTAACAAGCGTTTCGCTTCCAGATATTCCGGACACTCTCTTTCAATTCCAAAAAGCTGTGCTTCTACATATGGTTTCAATACTGCCAGTTCATAGATCAGAGCAGAATTGAACATGACATCTGCTTCCTCCTGATATGGGAATATATTACACTCCTCACCTTTTCGTACAGACGGCCACATACGGATAGTTTCTTTTGCAGAAGTTCCTCTCGTTCTCGCATCTCGGACAATTCTGCGGATCAGACGCCCATCTGTGGTTGGAATCCGGTTATGCTCATCAATGTTAAGCTGTGTCAGTGCACTGATATAAATTTTAAACTTATTTTCATCCGGAAGCTTTCTGGTCAGTTCCGGATTCAGGCAATGAATTCCCTCAATTACCAGCACTTCGTTTTCTTTTAACTTTTTCGGTCTGCCCTTATATTCTTTGTGTCCCGTGACAAAATTAAATTCTGGTATTACCACTTCTTTTCCATCAAAGAAGTTCCTGAAGCTGACGATTAAACAGTTCTACATCTACCGCTCCCAGCCCCTCAAAGTCATAATTGCCATTCTCATCTCTTGGTGTCTCTTCGCGTTCTTTAAAATAATTGTCCACAGCAATCGGATACGGACACAATCCATTCGCCCTGAGCTGTACAGACAAACGATGAGAAAACGTTGTCTTACTGGAGGAAGACGGCCCCGCGATCAGTACAAACCGAACATCCGAACGTACTCTGACCTGTTCCGCAATCTGCGCTATTTTTTCTTCCTGAAGCGCTTCCTGTACCAGTACCAGTTCATTCACATCACTTCTGGTAATTTTATCGTTCAAATCACCTACCGTTTCTATTCCCTGAGCATCTCCCCATTTCGTTGATTCCTGTAACACATGAAACAGCTGGTTCTGTGGTTCAAACGGAGGTACTTTTTCCGGCTCACCCTGGGTCGGCATCTGAATTACAAACCCTTCATCATACAAATATAATTTGAAATATTTTAAATATCCGGCACTCGGAACCATATATCCATAATAATAATCTTCAAATTCATTCATACTGTAAATATTCACACGTGATACCCTTCGATAATGAAACAATCGTTCTTTGTCATGCATCCCATGCTCTCCAAACATTGCAATCGCATCGTCTGTATGCACACTTTTTTTTCTGAATCGGCAGATTCTTTTCTACCATTGTCCTCATCCGTCTCTCTACCTTATCCAGAAACTCTTGTGTGAGTTCTATATTGCCTTCTATCGTACAATAATACCCTTTACTTACAGAATAATGAATACGGACTTTATCGATATTCTTATGTTCTGCCACATCATATACCGCTTTTACAAGCATCAGGCTCATACTTCTGCGATACGCTTTATATCCAAGCGAATCTGCAGTCGTCACAAACTCAAGTTTACAGTCTTTTTTAATGTTTTAAATAATTCCTGTAACCTTCCATCAACAAATACTAATACTATATCGTGCTCATATTCATGCTGATATTCTTTTGCAATATCCAGATATGTTGTTCCTTCCTTGAAACTTTCTGTCACAGTCCCCTACCTGAACTGTATAAAAAACTTCATTCATACCTGCACCTCATTTCTTCTCTCCGGGTTATGTATGGAATCAGACGATCAGGAACGGATGACTGATCGGTGCCGCAACAATCTCAACCTCACTGAGATGTTTTTCAAGATACTGTCTCATATCTTCAATAAAGATATGTTCAATCCCATAATGTCCGCCATCGATGATTGCCAGTCCCTGGGCTACCAGCATCAATTCCTTCATGATGACCGATATCTCCTGGTAATCAGTACATCTGCATGTTTATCCAGGGCTGCCTGGATCACACTTTTCCCGGAACCCGGACAGATTGCAATACGCTTTCACTTTGTCTTCCAGATTACCGAACACCTTTACTGCTCCCAGATGAAATGCATCTTTTACATCCTCACAGCACTCTCTGAGAGTCATCGGTGTCTCAAGATCAGATACTCTTCCGATCCCTTCCGGGTTCATCTTCTTTCCCCGATATCCCCTTCTGCAGTTACTTCCAGAATTTCTGCATTCTTCATATTCATCTTATCCCCGGAAAGGTCTGCCATTCCCAGTACATCATAATTCGTATGCATAGCATAATAAGAAATATCGTTCTGTATCAGTTTTAAGATACGTTCTCCGACAAAATCCAGATTATGAATTTTCTTAATCGGTGAAAATATCATCGGATGATGTGTAATCAACATATCTGCACCTGTCCTGACAGCTTCATCTATTACTTCATCTGTTGCATCCAATGCAATATAAATTTTTTTTACTTCCTTATCATCTCTTCCCACCAGAAGTCCTACATTGTCCCATGACAGCGCATAATTAAGCGGATATTCTTTCTCAATCTCATACATTACATCTTTACACAACATCTTACATACTCCCTTTCTTCTACTCGTAATACTTTAAAGCCTCTTGTGTCAGTATGATTTCCTTTTTCAGTTCTTCCATTCTCTCGGCAGCACTTGCACTGTTCTGATGTTTAAAAAGTTGTTGAAATACACTCTCTTTAATCTGCCATCTCTCTGTCCAGATATTTTTTTTTACAGGATGCCGCTGCTTCCAAAAGCAGACATTTTCCATATGTATATTCACATATTGTATATTCTTCTTTTTTTCCATGTATGACTTTCATCATTGGATAAAATTTTCCATCTTCCTTCAACCATATTTTCCTCTATAATCTGAAGATTATGTTCATTTAAAAATCTTCTCACCTTACCAATCTCCGACTGCGGCTGCAGGATCATTGTATCCAAACTTTCTACTACCGTTCTATCCTTCTGTCAGAATTTTAATCACCAGTCCTCCACCCATGCCTGCAGCGATCATTGTATCCACTTCTCCCGGAAGCACTTTTTCAAGTCCGTCCGAAAGTCTTGTCTCTATTTTTTCTTTCAGTCCATGTCCGACTATATGCATTCTGGCTCTCTCCAACGGGCCTCTGTTGATATCCAGTGCGATCACCTTTCCGGCTATATGTGTTCTATAAGATAAATAGGAATATAACCATGATCTGTACCGACATCTGCAACAGAAGCGCCCTCTGTCACCAGATCTGCAACTGCCTGCAGTCTCTTTGATAGTTCCATAGGCGCCTCTTTTCTTAATCTAAATAATCTCTTAATTTTCTGCTGCGGCTCGGATGACGGAGCTTTCTGAAGTGCTTTTTGCCTCAATCTGACGGATACGTTCACGGGTAACGTCAAATTCTTTTCCAACTTCTTCCAATGTGCGTGCACGTCCATCGTTCATACCGAATCTTAATCTCAATACCTTCTGTTCTCTTTCTGTCAGAGTATCCAGAACTTCATCAACTGTTCTTTCAAAAGTGTCTGGGCTGCCGCTTCTGCCGGTACCGGCACATTATCATCCTGAATAAAATCTCCAAGATGACTGTCCTCTTCTTCACCGATCGGTGTTTCCAGAGAAACAGGTTCCTGAGAAATCTTAAGGATTTCTCTTACTCTTTCTACCGGCATATCAAGTTCTGCTGCAATCTCTTCCGGCGCAGGTTCACGCCCAATTCCTGCAGTAACTGTCTGGATACGCGAATCAGTTTATTAATTGTCTCTACCATATGAACCGGAATACGGATTGTCCTTGCCTGATCTGCAATTGCTCTTGTAATGGCCTGTCTGATCCACCACGTAGCATAAGTACTGAATTTAAATCCTTTATGATAATCAAATTTTTCTACTGCTTTAATCAGTCCCAGGTTTCCTTCCTGAATCAGATCAGGAATAACATACCACGTCCAACATAACGCTTTGCAATACTTACAACCAGACGCAAATTCGCTTCTGCCAGTCTTTTCTTTGCTTCTTCATCGCCCTCTGCCATTCTCTTTGGCCAAGTTCTACTTCTTCATCTGCCGACAGAAGCGGTACTTTACCAATCTCTTTCAGATACATACGGACCGGATCTTCAATGCTGATTCCATCCGGCACCGAAAGGTCGATTTTCTCTACATCAATATCATCTTCGTCTGACATTACGATTTCATCCGGAATATCATCATCGTCATTACTGATTCTGAGCACATGAGCGTTGTTTGCTTCCAGGTAATCAAATACCTTCTGCATCTGATCTGAATCCAGTTCCATATCAGAGAAGAAATCATTAATTTCCTGAATCTCCAGGATTCCCTTTTTCTTTTTTTCCAAGTGATACAAGTTCTCTTAATTTTTCCTGGAATTTTACAATATTTTCGTCCATGTAATGTCCATCCTCTCATTGCTTGTTTATATTTTATCCTTAATTAATGGAAATATGCAGTGTCCGCAGATCCTGCATTTTTCTTTTTTTCATTCATCAGGCGCTGCAGTCCCTGAATGTCTGTAGGATCCAGATTCTTTGTTGCTTCTTCAATGCTGTGTTCTTTGACCTCAGAATTGTCTCCTGCAATGCCTTTTCCTGTTCCTTCACCGTTGTCAGTTCTTTGATCTTCGTGTGGAACAGTCCTGCCACTTCCCGATGTTCCTCTTCATCTGTAAAATGATTCATAATCTGCGCCGGATTGGCTTCATGTTTTTCATACTGTTCATATAAAAGTTCTGCCACTTGCTCGGAAAAGCCCTTCCGAAAAATCTTCCGGTGTAATATACTTTTCAATCTGTCGAAAGATATCTTCACTTTCAATCAGCCATGTGAGCAGTATTTTCTGAGACACTAAAATTCCATCTTCTTTTTTTATTCTTCCTGTTATTTTGTATCTCCCTGGGTCTTTCAACCGGTTTTGCAAGTCCTGCCTGTACCGCCATCTTTCCAACCAGTTTTCCTGAGATCTTCAAATCCGACATGATAGGCCTTTGCCACTGCTTCTATGTAATTATTACGTTCAATCTCTTCTTCAAACTGTGTCAGCCTTCTTGCCGTTTCCTTCATGAACTCCGTCTTTCCTTCCGGTGAATTCATATCATAGTCTTTCTCCAGCACTTCCAGACTGTACATGAATACATTTCTCGCACTTGCAATTCGCTTCAAATTTCTTCTGCTCCCAAATTCTTAATAAATTCATCCGGATCTTTATACGGTTCCATTCTTATGATCTTTGCTGTAATCCCTGCATCTCGTAAAATCGGCATGGCTCTTAATGCCGCCCTTGTACCGGCCCGTCACTGTCATAAGTCAGATACACTTCCTGTACATATCTGCGAATCAGTGCAGCATGTCCCGGTGTCAGTGCAGTTCCCAATGACGCAACCGCATTGGTAAATCCTGCCTGATGCAATGATATCACGTCCATATAGCCCTCACACAAAAGGAAATATGGCTTTTTGGTACGCCTTGCCCGGTTCAGGCCATACAGATTCCGACTTTTATCAAAGATCATTGTCTCCGGGGAGTTCAGGTATTTTGGCTTCGCATCTCCCATAACACGGCCACCGAATCCGATCACCCGGCTGTTGACATCCATGATAGGAAACATTACCCGATTCCAGAACTTATCATACACCCCATTCTTTTCATCAATGCTGATCAATCCCGCCTTGGCAATCATGTCATCTTTATACCCTTTTTGACTTCAGATACCGATACAGGTCATCGCTGTACTTATTCGAATAACCCAGACCGAACGCCTTAATGGTCTCATCACTAAGCTTCGCTTTTTAAAATATTCCAATCCGACCGCACCCCGGCTGCTCTTAAGCTGTATATAATAATACTGTGCTGCAGCTTTGTTGATCTCCAAAAGTATCGCTCTGGTATCCGCACGTTCTTTTGCTTCTCTGGAATACTCTTCCTCCGGAAGTTCCACTCCTGCCCGGTCTGCCAGATATTTCAACGCTTCAACAAATGTATAATTCTCATACTCCATCAAAAATGTAAATACATTTCCTCCTGCCCCGCATCCAAAACAATAATACATCTGCTTCTGTCTGCTGACAGAAAAAAGAAGGAGACTTTTCATTATGAAACGGGCACAGGCCAAAATATGAACTTCCTTTTTTCTGCAGTTTTACATAAGTAGATATCACATCTACGATATCATTTCTTGATCTTACTTCTTCAATAATCTCATCAGAATAATACATTTTGAATCTCCTCATTATTATTATTCGACAAAACTTTTTGATTTCCTTTAATTTTTTTTTTTTTTTTATTGAAATTTTTCGTGTATAATGATATATTGGGGTATTATGGATATAGAAAAAAAAAAGAACTTCCATATAAATGAAAGTCCTTTTTTAATGATGAATGCGGAAGATGGGACTTGAACCCACACAAGCGCAATGCTTACAAGATCCTTAGTCTTGCGCGTCTGCCAATTCCGACACTTCCGCATATTCATTATGTAATTTTCACCTTTTACTATCAAAAAAGGTAACTGCGGAAGATGGGACTTGAACCCACACAAGCGCAATGCTTACAAGATCCTTAGTCTTGCTCGTCTGCCAGTTCCGACACTTCCGCATTCATCTTTGCTCTCTCGCGAAGACAAGATATATAATACATCAGAAATTGTTATTCTGTCAACAGTTTTTTGAATTTTTTTATTTTTTTGAACTATTGCATAAACTGTTAATATTTCTTCTGTTTCAGCAGTACATGCTTAATGTATGAAAAAGTTTTTCTTCTCCTTCTTCTGCCAGCATTTTCAACAATTCATGCAAAAGTTTTGCTGTATCCGGATGAATCATTTTTCCAAGTCTTGCCGCACCCTTTTCGTAATATTCCAATGGATGATTGTTTCTGTATGCTTCTCCTGGTAAGTCTTTGAAGCCGCAATACGATCCATGAACATCTCTACCACGTACCGAAGCGGCATTTTCAAACCAACCATGCCTTCTCCCCGGTGTCACACTATAATCAATCCAGTATTCATAATGATGTTTATTCCGTCCTTTATGATGAAGCCATGCCCGGAATATCCGGTTGCTTCTCTTTCCGCATTATTCGGACTTCGATTTCCCTGATAGTACCATCCCACAAAAAAACTCCGTCGGAGAATATTTTGACATATCATGAAGAAGGCCCTGTTATAAAGTCCTACTTCAAAACATTCTTTCATAACAAGATATTTATGATGATTGATCGTCTGTAAGTGTTGTAATGCTTTCATTTTTCTTCGTCTCAACCTCCACAATCCGTTCTGCCGTAAACACCACGATCGACCTCTCTTTTAACTCTGCTTTTCTCTGGTCTTTTAAAAGTTCCGGGTAATCCAAATTCCACGATCTGTCGTTGCTCTTACATACCACCCATATCCCTTTGGCAAAAGCCGGCAGCGCAAATACGTGCTCCAGCCAATGCATATTATATGCCACATAGCAATCCGCATTCTTCGTCCGGGCTCCACTGTAATATACTCCAAGCTGTCTGCTTGATACTTCTTTCGGCACCTGCCAAGCTTCCTCGCCATGATACGATACATCAGGAACGCCACAGCAACTCAGATCAATCCCCTGAAGTTCCCTCTCGGGTGTCAGAAGATCATGCTCTTTTCTAAATAAAATCAGTTTTTTAACAAAATCATGTAACGTCTTTTTCTTTTCCAGCCCCCGCCAGTCCGTCCATCCGACAGAATTGTCCTGGCAGTAAACATTATTATTGCCCTTTTGGGTGTTACCGAATTCATCTCCTGCCAGTATACATGGTGTTCCTTGTGAAAGAAGTAACAGGAAAAACGCATTATAAATCTGATGTTTTCGAAGTTCTGTAACAGCTTTTTTCCTGCTTGGCCCTTCCGCCCCGCAGTTCCAGCTGTAATTATAATCCGGTCCGTCCTGATTCTTTTCTCCATTTTCCTCATTGTGTTTTGAGTCATAGGATACAAGATCATTTAAAGTAAAACCGTTCTGATCTGTAATACAATTAAATATTCCCTGTTTCTCTGAATGATGCTTTAAGCCAGTAAATCACATCCGGAATCATGCCTTCATCGCCTTTAAGGAAACGACGCATCACTGTCTGGAATCCCAGTTCGTGTTCCATTATCTTTGTTTTTTTCAAAACCGGATCTGCATGAACACTTTCTATCGGAATGACCAATGGGTTCAGTATAAAACCATCTATATGATATTCCATCACATAATACCGCAGGCATTCCAGCATCATCATCTTATCTGCACCTGTACAGAACGGCATTTCAAGCACAACCTCTATTCCGGCTTTATGGCATGCTTTGACCATATCCTTAAGTCCTCTGGCCCCATCACCATCCGAAGAATATGCACTCTTAGGAGCAAAATAGAACCCTTCTCCATATCCCCAGTAATTTCTATATGTCTGGCATTCCTCAAATTCATACACCGGCATACAATGGATCTGATTAATTCCAAGATCTGTAAGATAATCTATCTTTTCTATAATCCCCTGAAACGTTCCTTTCGACTTTACCTTCGACGAAGCATGTCTTGTAAATCCCCTTACATGCAGACTGTAGGCAATTACCTGATGATAAGGGATCTGTAAAGTGTGATCTCCCTCCCAGTCATACTCCTGTGACAGAAAACGGCCTCTGATTTCATGTCTGGCGGTCTCTTTTTTTACACCCCAATGCTCTCTTCCGGCCAGCGCCTGCACATAAGGATCCACAACAACCTCACCATCAATCAAATAATTATACTCATACTCTGCCGGTTCGATATCCGTAAGTGCAATACAGCGTACTTCTCCCACTGCCGTCTCCATCTCAAATTGTCTGTACAGTCGTTTTCTTCCTGCACGATATATTAACAGCTGACATTTTTTCTCTGTCGGAACTGCAATCGAAAAATTTATTTTGTTCTCACTGATCTGAACCCCCAGCGGTAACGGATATCCCTGAACCTCTCTCATATTATTTCCTTCCCATTGTCTGCTAACGCCTATTGCCATCCATCTGCGCCATACATTTCAACATTCTCTTTATTGATCATAAATACATCTACGGATGTCTCTTTTTCAAAATCTTTCCCCTCCAGAATATCCAATGCAATATCAACCGCTTTCTTTCCGATGTTGATTAAGCGACTGTGCAACGGTTCCTGCAATCTGACCATCTGCCTTTTTTAATTCTTTTTTTATATCCGGAGAGCCGTCTATACTGTATACAACCGTCTGATCATTTCCAGCAAGATTCAATGCAGTCTTAGCTGCCACGGCCATCTGATCATTTCCACACATAATCGCAGTAATATCCGGCTGTTCATTCAGAATCTTTTTGCAGCTTCCAGTGCACTGTCGAACGTTCCGTTGGTATCTTCTCTTGCTACGACTTCAAATCCTTTTTTCCGCTTTGGCAATTGTCTGCTCAAATCCCGTAATACGGTCATTGACCGAATTCTGCTTTGTTGCCTCCAGAATCGCCACTGTCCCACCATCCGGATACTTTTCAATCAGGTCATTACCACAGAGCTTACCCGCTTCGCTGTTATTAGAACCGACATAGGCATCTATATAGTCTGTATCTTTCACCTGTGAATCTATATTGATGATCTTCACACCAGCCTCCTGCAAAGCCTGTAATGACGGAGTAATCTTTTCCCCATCTACCGGGCAAAGAAAGATTGCATTAATCCCCTCATCGATCATCTCCTGTATCTGCTCCGCCTGCGTATCCGCATTCGATGACGGGTCTTTTACTACCATTGTGCACTCTTCTTTATCCACGACCTGCTGTACGGCCTCTTCAAGTGTTATAAAATACGGATTCTGCATATCAATTACAGAAAAGCCAAATTTGTACTTTCCTGCATCATCTGTCTGATCTGTATCCTCCGAATCATCTGTTGTATCCTCACTGACTGCATTATCCACTGGTTTTCCTGCTTCCTTTTTTGCATGCGGATAATGCGAAAATGCATACGAGTAATACTGCGATCACTCCTAACATTCTCTTCTTCATCATGTTGTTATTCCTCCTTATTATTGCGTTACATACAGCTACATTCTACAACATTTTTGTCTGTTTGACTACTATCATCTTGCTTTTTATCGCTTTCTTTGTTAAAGTTAAGATAAGTTTTAAAATTAGTAAAGGAGACTATGATATGAGCGACACAAAGGAAACAGAAGGCTACACCACAGTAGAGCTTACACTTGACAATGACGAATCATCGAATGTGCAATCCTCACAGTATATGAAGCTGCAGGCAAGGAATACATTGCCCTGCTGCCTCTGGACGAAAATCTTGAGCCGAATGAAGCTGGTGATGTTTATCTTTATCAGTATAATGAAACCGAGGACGGCGAACCTGACCTCGGCAACATTGAAGACGATGAAGAATATGAAATTGCAGCGGATGCATTTGATGAATGGATGGATTCTCAGGAATTCGACGAATCAGACATTGAGGAGTAATTCGGATACAAAACGGGAAGGGAGAATATCTTTCCCGTTTTTTTCTTTTTACATAACTGATAACCAGCTTTCTCTTCGCTCTTGTCATCGCCACATAAAAAAAGTAAGCCGTTCTTCTTCTATTTCTTCGTCGGCAGTTGCTTTCTTGTATGGGCAGCTTCCCTCATTTGCTTCAATCACAAATACGGTATCAAACTCAAGTCCCTTTGCAGCATGCATTGTCATCAGGTTTACCCCTTCTTTTTCTCCGTTTTTCTTATTCTGTTCTTTCAGCATTTTTCCATAACTTTCAATATGTTCAAACCATTCTTTTATGGTGCCATACCCCTTGAGTTCTGCCAGATTTCTTCAAGCACTGCAAAAAGATCTTCCAAGAAATCTTTCTGTATGCTGCATATTCCTTCAGAAACTCATCATATCCCATGCGTTTCCGTATATATTGAATGGCTGCATACGGTGTCTTGTCAGATCATCTTCATGTCCCATTCCAGCTGATCGATTCTGTCAACCATCCAGTCTTTATCCCGGTAATATCTCCGGAGTGATTCATAAGAAACATTTCCTGTCTTCATACTCTCTCTTGTAAGATAGCGGTTTGGCCGGTTCGCAATCTGGAGAAAATATTTTCTGTCATATTCTCCCTGTGACAAACGGAGATAACTGATCATATCAAGCGCTATAAAATGCTCATAAATGTTATTCAGATGTTCTTTCATCACAAACGGGATCTGATACTCCGTCATCAGTTCTGACATTGCCCTTGCATCCACATTTGTCCTGTACAATACAGCCATTTCCGTATACGATACACCTTTTTCCCGGTATTCGCGAATCCTTTCCAACACATATTCCGCTTCCTGCACCGGATCTTTTACTTCCTGAACATGAACTGTCTCATCTGGTTTCCTGAATGCCTCTATCTTTTTTTCAAACCGGATTTTATTATTTCCGATCACACGCAGAGCCCCATTTTACAATATATCCGCTGCTGCGATAATTGACATCCAGAAGGATCTGTCTGGCCTTTGGATAATCTTTCATAAATTCCTTCATGATTCCCGGCTTTGCCCCTCTGAATCCATACACTGACTGATCATCATCCCCCACCACAAAAAGATTGTCCTGAGGCGCCGCCAGCATCCGTACCACATCATATTGTGCCTGATTCACATCCTGAAATTCATCTACAAGAATATACTGAAATTTTTCCTGCCATTTTTTCAGGATATCCGGCCGTTTCATAAAAAAGATCTCTGCACTGTATCAGCATATCCTCAAAATCAATTTTACGATATTTCTTTTTGTCTCCTCATAGGTTCTGTACAGTTTGCGGAATTTCTCTGTCGTATATTTCACCGGTTCATATTCTTCAATATCCATACAGTTATTTTTTACATTTCCTATCTCGATCGCCAGTTCCTGCAGATAATCTTTTTCTTCATCTGCCTCCGGTTCCTGATCCCAGTCAATTCCGGGTAAAATTTCTCTTAATATCCTGTACTTTTCTTCATCCGATAAAAGATTCGACTGATTCAGGCGATACGCCCATTTCAAAATTCCGTAAAAAATGCCATGAAATGTGCCGAATGTTACTGCATAAGAAGAAGGACCACATATACTTCGGGTCCTGTTTTTCATCTCCCAAGCCGCATATTTAGTAAAGGTAATGACCAGAATTTCTTCTGGTCTTACCTTATACTTTATGATCAGATATTCAATTCTTTTTGCAATCGTAAGAGTTTTTCCCGAACCGGGATAAGCAGAGAACCATACATGGTCCTTTATTATGGGCGACTGCCTCTGTCTGAGCATGATTTAAACTCATAGAATCCCCTTACTTGCTTAATAATTCAATTCCGTCTTTAATACGTTTTACAGATTCTTCTTTTTTCCAAGAATTTCCATAATCTCTGTTGCACCACCCGGCGTGCTCTGTTTTCCGGAAACTGCAGTACGGATTGGCCACATTACATATCCTACTTTCACGCCCTTCTCATCAACATACTTTTTAAGAAGTGCAAATAATGCATCATTGCTGTAATCTTCCTGAGCTTCCAGCAGCGGCAGAACTTCTTTTAATACTTCCAGAGAAGTCTCTTCGTTAGTCTTCATCTTCTTATGGCAATACATTGCAGTATCATATTCCGGAACAGCTTCAAAGAAATCAATCTGGTCTTTGATATCCGGAAAATCTCAATTCTTGATTTTACCAGTGCTGCAATCTTCTTCAGATCATAATCTTTTGTAATAACATCGCGGACATACTTCTCGGCTCTTTCATAAAACTTATCGAAGTCCATTGCCTTAAGATACTCGCCGTTCATCCACTTCAGTTTTCCAAGATCGAATACAGCCGGTGACTTGTTCATTCGATGGAAATCAAATGCTTTTACCAGTTCTTCCAGTGAGAAGATCTCCTGATTTCCTTCCGGTGACCATCCAAGAAGTGCTACGTAGTTTACAACTGCCTCTGTCACAAATCCCTGCTCGATCAGATCTTCGTAAGAAGAGTGTCCGCAACGTTTACTCAGTTTCTTATGGTTCTCATCTGTAATGATCGGACAATGTACATATTCCGGTACTTCCCAGCCAAAAGCTTCATAAATCTTATTATACTTCGGTGCAGATGACAGATATTCATTACCGCGCACTACATGTGTAATTCCCATCAGGTGATCATCGACAACATTTGCAAAATTATAAGTCGGATATCCATCTGACTTGATCAGGATCAGATCGTCCAGTTCCTCATTCGGCACTGTAATATCTCCGTAAATCTCATCATGGAATGTTGTTGTGCCTTCTGTAGGCATGTTAAAACGGATAACATGTGGTTTTCCAGCTGCGAGATTCGCCTCAACCTCTTCTTTACTTAAATGCAGGCAGTGCTTGTCATATACAACAATCTCTGTTCCGCCATCTTCATCTGAAACTTTACTCTTCAGCGATTCCAGACGCTCTTTATCGCAGAAACAATAATAAGCATCCCCCTGTTCAATCAGCTGTTTTGCATATTTCAGATAAATTCCCTGTGCATTACGTTCACTCTGTACATATGGATCCTACTCCTCCATCTTTATCCGGACCTTCGTCGTGAACCAGTCCTGTTTCTTTCAGAGTATGATAAATAATATCCAGTGCTCCTTCCACAAAACGTTCCTGATCTGTATCCTCAATTCGGAGAATAAAATCTCCGCCTTCATGCTTTGCGATCAAATAAGTATACAACGCTGTTCTTAAGTTTCCTACATGCATTCTTCCTGTAGGACTTGGTGCAAATCGTGTTCTTACCTTTACTCATAACTATCATTATCTCCTGTTTCTTATTGTTTTTAAATGTATGAAATCTATGTATTACTACATACATTAGAACACTATTCGTCCTTTCATTGTAGCACAAGTCTGTAACTGACAGCAACCTTTTCTATCATATCTTTCCTTTTTGCTGTTTTTGAGTTTTCTCTCGATCCAATATTCTTTCTGGAAAACTTCTCTCGGAATAGACACGATACACACAATTCCAAGCACGATTGCAAAAGCCACTTTTACCGCTCCCAATCCTTTTTACCGCTGCCATAGCAAGCTGATTGGTCACCAGATAATATGCCGTAAAATATATTCCGGCACCCGGTACTAACGTGATAATTCCCGAAATCAGGAAAATTGTAATAGGACACTTAAGCCGTACCGTCAACATTCTTGCCACCAGCACAGTACACACTGTTCCAATAAATGATGCTACCGCAACAGAACAATATACAGAAGCGAGCTTATATATCATCCAGCCCACCGATCCTGTAATTCCACATCCTATATAAAATCTTCTGGGCACCTGGAACATGACCGCATATGCTATCGTCCCGATAAACGAACACGCCAGATTTGCTACAATTTTTATGACCATCACAAAACGCCTCCCAACACATGATGATAAACCGTCAGAGCTGCCCCGACTCCGATTGCAATATATACAAATACCATGACCGCATCAATCATCTTCACTGTACCTGCAAGATAATCACTGTCCGCCAGATCACGGATCGCATTTACAAAAGCAAGTCCCGGTACCAATGGCATGATTCCGCCTGTTACAATTCCTTCCATCCGCAGATTTCCAAATGCCTGTATCTGCATTGCTGCCAACGCCAACGAAGCAATAGTAATTCCTCCTAGAATGTGAACCAGGATTTTGGAAATTCCGTGTTTTCCTGCAAACAATGACCACGCAAACACGACAGAGCCGACAAAAATCGCCACAAACGCCTCCATCGGTGTTCCTCCCAACAGATATCCCAGTCCCCCAGCACTCAAACCTGCGGCTGCAATCTGATAGGATATCCTTTTTTGTCGGCATTTTATTTATCTGTTTTAATTTTTTCCAGGCCTCTTCTATCCCTACATGCCCTGCTGCAATTTCTCTGGAAAGATCGTTTACTTCCCGCTACGATCCCCAGATGTGTAGAAGAAAGCGGTACTTGTTTTTAACTTTTTGTATATAATTTTTTCTTTATCAGTTCCTGCACAAATAAAGAGTCCGTGACTCAATGTGAATAAATCTACATATTTCACTCCAAATCTATGACAGATCCGCATCATCGTCTCTTCCACACGAAAAATTTCTCCTCCGTTTTTCAGAAGCATCCGTCCTGCTTCCATCGCGAGATTGATCACACGTTTTGTATCAATCTCAGACATCAGTTCTTTTTCAGATATTTCTCATCTTCATCGGAAAATCCGCATTTTTTCGCAAAATTCCATGATGTCCAGGCAACGTTCCTTCTTCATATATACCCAGTCATACTGCGCACAGTAATGTTCACATATATAATGTATCATATATCTGCCGTAACCTTTTCCCTGATCCTTTTTATGGTTACGATATTCTTAATCTCACATTTCTTTTCTTCTGAAAATATCACTATACAAAGTGTGCGGAGCTTTCCGTGTTCTTCCAGTAAGAACAGTTCTCCTTTTTTCCAGCAATTTTCGAATTCTGGATTCATCCGGGTCACCAGCTCGAAGTAATTCTATATAATCTTCTTTCCCGTCTGTCACCTGTCGAATATTCATTTTTTTCGTTCTGCTCCTTTTTTTTGATTCTTGACCCTGCCTATTATAACACCTGTCATTCTAAAATCCTAGAGCATTTTTTTTCGCAAAAGATGTGCTTTTCGCACACCCTTTTACCCCAATTATATCATCTTCCATTCGGCCGGACTTATAAAGTTCTCCTCCCTTGTTGTAAAGCATCCATCCTTCTTTTCATACACCGGATTATCCGGTGCAACTTCAATATACATAAGTCCGCCTATCTTCTCCAATACTCCTGGTGCAACAAAAGTAATATTCGCCGGAATATAGACTTCTACCGCATCCGAAATTCCATCCAGTGCATGTTCTCCTATTCCGCTGCATCTTTCATCTGCCGGAAAGATGATCATCCCATCACACAGAATCAGATCCAGATTCTCATATCCTTCTATCACGCCTTCTGAATTCACCTTAAAGCCTTCCAGGTTCAACAAGTCTTCTGTCATTGGTTCTCCTGCAGGTTCTTCTGTTATTTTTCCTGTTATAGATTCCGGAACACTCTTATCCGTAACTGTTTCCTGCGTTATGGTCTCTGTTTTCGCGGAGTCCATATTTGCCCATGCAGCTTTCCCGTCTTTTGCTTCCGGAACCCCTTTTACTTCCGGAATTATTTCTTCTGTTTCCGTCGGTCTTATTACATCCTGCATCGTTTTCTTTATCGTCACAGACTTACATACACTTTTCGCAGTTTTCTTTACATCCAAAACCTTCTGAGTTCCTAATTCAAAACAATCTTTTACCATATCCACGCCATGACTTTCCGATACTGCTTTGCAGAATCCTTCACCGGATCCTGTATAAGCATCCATCTTCTCCACATTCATTATTCCTGCGACAAGACGGGTACAAATTGCCAATATAATCAACATAGCCACATCCATTCGGATCCATCTGTCCATGTTATTACGTTTTAATATAAATGTATCTGCTTTTACACTCTTAACTCTTTTGTATATTCATTCCCATCTATCCACCTTCTTCCCTGACATTTCACTTATAGTTTATATATATGATTATAAAGCACGTACTTAAGGAAAGAAAGTGGCATCTCGCCACACTCGAGATACCACTTTCTTTTTAGCAGTTTCTTTTATTTGCTTCCAGCATCAGGATTTACCACATTATTCAGATATGCCTCCACCTGTACCGGTGCACGTCCTACATATTTGGCAGGATCCATTGTCTTCTGCAATTCTTCCAGAGAAAGGTTGAATGCAGGATCTGCTGCGATCAGTTCCAGCAGATTATTATCCAGTCCTTTTTCTTTTACATTACGTCCTGCTTCCATAGATAATTCACGGATTCGCTCATGAAGTTCCTGACGGTCACCGCCTGCTTTTACAGCATCCATCATGATATTCTCTGTAGCCATGAACGGAAGCTCTGCCATCAGTCTCTTTTCAATAACTTTCGGATATACAACCAGTCCGTCTACTACATTCAGACACAATCCAGAATACCATCAATTGCAAGAAATCCTTCTGGTACGCTGAGACGTTTGTTTGCTGAATCATCCAGTGTTCTTTCAAACCACTGTGTTGCAGATGCTGTGATCGCCGGATTCAGGGCATCTACCATTACATATCTGGAAAGGGATGCAATACGCTCACTTCTCATCGGATTTCTCTTATAAGCCATAGCAGAGGAACCGATCTGAGTCTTTTCTCAAATGGTTCTTCCACTTCTTTAAGATGCTGGAGAAGCCGGATATCATTGGACATCTTATGGGCACTTGCTGCGATACCTGCAAGATACATTCATAACCCTTGTATCTACCTTATCTCGAATACGTCTGTCCCGATACCGGATAGCAGGTCTCAAAGCCCATCTTCTTAGCGATCATAGGATCAATCTTGTCGATGGTCTCCTGATCTCCGTCAAAGAGCTCCAGGAAGCTTGCCTGGGTTCCTGTGGTTCCCTTAGAACCAAGTAATTTTAAGCTTCCCTTCACATATTCCAGATCTTCAAGATCCATCATAAATTCCTGCATCCAAAGCGTTGCTCTCTTACCTACTGTAGTAGGCTGTGCAGGCTGGAAATGAGTAAATGCAAGTGTTGGAAGGTTCTTGTGTTCATCTGCGAAATTTTGCAAGCTCAGCGATCACATTGATCAGTTTCTTTCTGACGATCTCCAGTGCTTCTGACATCAGGATGATATCTCTGTATTATCACCTACATAGCAGGAAGTTGCTCCAAGATGGATGATTCCCTTTGCTTTCGGACACTGTTTTCCATATGCGTATACATGAGACATTAACATCATGGCGGACTACTTTTTTCTCTTTCTTTTTTGCCACATCATAATTGATGTCATCTGCATGTGCTTTTAATTCCTCAATCTGTTCATCTGTAATATCAAGTCCCAGTTCTTTTTTCCGTCTCCGCAAGAGCGATCCAGAGTTTTCTCCATGTGCGGAACTTCTTATCCGGCGAAAAAATATACTGCATCTCTTTACTTGCATATCTTTCTGAAAGTGGACTTGTATATCTGTCATTACTCATACTCATAATCTCCTTCATCAATTCTTCCACCTGACTATTTTAACCTGTTTTTATTCAAACGCCAGTGAAACATCTCTTCCAGGTACTTCCATCGGGTAATTTCCCGTGAAGCATGCATCACAGAATGCCAGATCTCCAACCATATCTTTCAGTTTTCAACTTCCATATATCCAAGCGAATCTGCCCCGATCATCTCACGGATCTGTTCCGTTGTATGAGAATGTGCGATCAACTGTTCATTTGAAGGCACATCTGTTCCGAAATAACATGGATGTAAGAACGGCGGGGAACTGATTCTTACATGCACTTCCTTTCGCTCCGGCCTTTTGAGCATCTTAATGATATTCGCACAGGCTGTTCCACGAACAATAGAATCATCCACCATAACAATACGTTTTCCTTTTACAACCTCTTCGATCACGTTCAGCTTAATCTTTACACTGCTTTCTCTCTGGCTTTGTTTTGGTTTGATAAATGTTCTTCCGACATAACTGTTCTTATGGAATGCCATTCCATATGGGATACCCCGACTGTTCCGAATATCCTTTCGCCGCAACCAGCCCGGAATCCGGTACTCCGACAACCAGATCCGCATCAACCGGATAAGATTCTGCCAGTGCTTTCCCCGCAACAATTCTTGCATGATAGACATTTACATTATCAATCACACTGTCCATTCTTGCAAAATAAATATATTCAAAAATACATCTTGCCTGCTTCTTGGATCGATCGCCATGGATTTATCCGATTTCATTCCATGTTTTGTGAAGCTTACAATTTCTCCAGGCTCTACATCTCTTACGAATTCTCCGCCAACGGCAGCAACCGCACAGCTTTCGGATGCAAGGAAGTATGTATTTTCTCTTTTTCCTATACACAGAGGTTTAAATCCAAACGGATCTCTGGCACCGATCATTTTCTCGGCGAGGTAACAACCAGCGCATATGCACCTTTGATCTTCTTCATCGCATTTTTCACCGCGTCTTCTGCCTTCTTTACATTCAGACGTTCTCTGGCAATATGATATGCAATCACCTTCAGAATCAATCGTTGTCTGAAAAATTGCGCCTGTGTACTCCAGTTCATGGCGAAGCTCGATTGCATTTGTCAGGTTACCGTTATGTGCGATCGCAAGAATCCCTTTCACATAATTAATAACCAGCGGCATCGCATTTTCTGCTCTGGAACCGCCCGCCGTCGAATATCTGACATGTCCGACACCAAGATTTCCCTTCAGTTCCTGAAAGCGACTTCTTCATCGAATACTTCATTTACCAGTCCAAGGCCTTTCTTGGAATGTACTTTTCTTTCTCCATATGTATCCGTTACCGCAATGCCACAGCTTTCCTGTCCTCTGTGCTGCAGTGCAAAAAGTCCATAATAAACGGATGGTGCAACATCTCCGCCATCCATATCATAGGCTCCAAACACACCGCATTCTTCACCCAGTCCTGTTGTTACTTTTTCAAATTCACTCATAAATGCAGACTCCATTCTTTTCAAATTTTTCATTTGTCAAAACTGTCTTTAAAAAGCATTTTGCTATATTAGTATAATACAAGGCAGAAGGAAAAGCAATATTTCCATCTGCCTTGTATTCCTACTGATACATTATTTATAGCGCACCATTTAATAAGTTCTACTTATAATTGTGTTTTATTCATTAGAATTTTAGCATGCAATCTCTTTGAACGCATGACGATTAATCATTGAATTTTCCCAGAAATTCTTTCATTCTTTCATTCGATGAATCAAATACTTCTTCCGGAGTCCCTTCCACTGCGATCACTCCCCCATCCATAAAAATCACATGATCAGATACATTTCTCGCAAAATTCATCTCATGGGTGACAATTACCATCGTCATATGTTCCATTGCAAGTTCACGAATAACCTTCAGAATCTCTGCGGTAAGCTCCGGATCTAATGCGGAGGTTGGCTCATCAAAGAATAAAATGTCCGGATTCAGCGCAAGTGCTCTCGCAATCGATACACGCTGCTGTTGTCCGCCCGATAACTGACATGGATATGCATTTTCCTTATCGGAAAGTCCCATCTTCTTTAAAAGCTCTCTCGCTTCCTTATAAACCTCTTTCTTTCTTACGCTTCTGCACTTTGATCGGCGCATCTGTAATATTCTTCATCACCGAATAATGCGGGAACAGATTAAAGTTCTGAAATACGAGTCCGAATGTTCCTTCGTAATGAATTTCCCCGCATCCGCAGTCTCAAGTCCTGTCGCACACCGAAGAAGTGTCGATTTACCGGAACCCGACGGGCCGATAATACCCAGAACTTCTCCCTTTTCTACCTTTAGAGAAATGTCTTTCAGAACTTCTACTCCATTAAAGTTTTTTAATATTTTTCATTTCAAGCAGACTCATGGTCTATTCCTCCTAATGGTAATAATTCAATTTTTCTTCAATCTTCTCCATGATCATCGCAACCAGCAGGTTGAACACATAATAGAAGATACCTGCCGCGATATATGGAACCATAGAGGTCTGTGCCGCTGCGATCTGTTTTGCGATCGTAAACATCTCTGTTACCGCCAATACAAATGCCATGGAAGTGTCTTTTACCAGTGTAATGATCTCATTCGTCACTGCCGGCAGAATATGTTTACACACCTGTGGAAATACAATACGGAAAAATGTCTGACCTTTCGAATACCCCAGCACCTTTGCCGCTTCATACTGTCCCACCGGAATTGCCTCAATCCCGCCTCTGTAAATCTCTGCGAAATATGCCGCATAATTAATTGCAAAACCAATCAGTACTGCTGTCATACGATATCCTGTGGAAATTCGCATTCCAAATAAGTAATATGGTCCGAAATACACCACCAGAAGCTGAAGCATCAGCGGAGTTCCACGCATAATGGATATGTATAATTTTGAAATCCATCTGACCGGTGCGATCTTCGACATTCTGCCGAATGCAACTACCAGTCCAAGAGGCAGCGAAAAAAGTAATGTCAGGATAAATATCTCTGCCGAAATCCACATTCCTCCACCAAGCTCTCTTTATCAGTGTTCCTAACTCCATCTGTTACATCCTCCAGTTTTTTCTTTCAATGAATGGCGAAAAAAGAGACCAATCCTCCGGGGTTGGCCCCTTCATTTTACTTACTGTTCTTTCCTATACAAAGAGCTCCCGGAACTCCGTAATCTGCATATTTTTCTGCAATTTTATCCACTGTTCCGTCTTCTGCCATTTCATCCAGTGTCTTCTGAACTTTATCTTTCAGCTCTGTATTTCCTTTTTTTTGAATCCAACCGCATACTGTTCAGATGAAATTTCTTTATCCAGGATCTTATAATCATCCGGATTTTTTCCTTGAATTCACCTGATAGTTCGCAACTCCGATATCCATTGCGATTGCATCACATGCACCAGATTCCAAATCCATGAATGCTGTATTATATTCAGCAACCTGATTCAGATCTGCAAATGTTGCCGCCAGATCTTTCTGATCCCTTCCCAGTGCCGCAAGTGCGGAAGAATCTGTCTGTACTTCCACATGTTTTCCTTTCAGCCCGGAAAAATCATCAATACCGGAATCACTTCTGACTACTACAACCTGCTTGTTATCAATATATGGATCAGACCATGTGTAATCATCCTCACGGCTATTCATTGTGAATCCATTCCAGATACAGTCTATCGTCCCAGAATTCAGTTCCGCGTCCTTGGAATCCCAGTCAATTGGCTGTTTTACCAGTTTCCAGTTGTTTCTGTCACATACCTCCTGTGCAAGATCGAGGTCGAATCCAACATATTCTCCGCTGTCGTCTTTATATCCATATGGCGGGAAAGAAGCATCAAATCCAACGATCAATGTATCATCATCATTCTCTACCTTTTGATTCTTTTGACGATTTCTTCCCATTATCAGATGAACCGGAATCTTTACTTCCACATCCTGCCAATACCGTTGTAGCTGCCATTGCCGTAACAAGGAGCAGTACTAATCTCTTTTTCATTACATATATCCTCCTGTATTCCTTTTACGTGTGCCAAACAGCCACTACACTCTTTTACTAGTTTAGCAGTTGATTACTTTATCACACTAAAATCTTTGGATATATTATCATATTCTGCGGTGTTTGTCAATCCTGCGGTATTCCTTTTTCCATTCTTCCAGCTTTTCTTCCGGAATATCCAGACCAATTTCTTTTTTATTGTCTGGTCTATTTCATTCTGTATCACAGTATCGAGACTTAGAAGCACCGATTTCCCGACAACAACTTAATATATTCTTCATGAGGAAGCGCTCTGTAGCAGCTATAGAGATATGCTTTTTAACATATCCGGCTGTTCACATATCTTATACGCTTCCTGATAAGCTTTTGCAGCCTCTTTATACAAAAACTGATGCCCGTATGCTGCCCCATACTCGCATATACACGCCCATAAAACTTTTATCTACCGATTCATCCCAATCTCTGTTAATAATAGACTGATATACAAGAATCGCCGATTCATATTCTTTACTGTTCTGTAAGCTGTCTGCCTTATAT
>VOFC01002538.1_pt1 | contig 27044 bp, 40 predicted proteins | sample 5384161 | NCBI WGS metagenome assembly VOFC01 (sample SAMN12384722, study PRJNA508395) | human gut metagenome | isolation source: healthy gut B | host: Homo sapiens | reverse complement strand
CAAATGCTATGACAAAGGCCTTAAAACAGCTGATTCATCAACAAGTCTATCATTTATAAAGTTGTAAACTGGTGTGAAATTAACAGAAAAAAAATTAAGGTTTTGAATGATTTTGATTGACATAGGATATAAGGTTTGATAAATACAGGAAAAGAGCAAGTGTGTCGGCTATTATAGGCTGGGGCACTTGCTCTTTTCCTGTACATGCTATGAGTGGATGCAGAGGAAAAACTCAGGCTTGGTCGGAATGAAGATGAGGAGTATCGATCAATTCAAACTTGTTTAGGTCTCCACGGTATCTGGCAAATGCATAATCGAGTACTGTACCATCCGCTCTTCTGGAAATATTATGAAAACATAACATCGGGGTATTGGCATCTACCTGTAAAAGATGGATATCTTCGGCGGAAGCATTTGCAGCAGAGACAATGGACTTCGTCTCGTGGATACAGGATTCTGACCGGGTCATAAGCAGTTCATATAAAGACCGTACAGTAAAATCTTCACTTAAAATAAAAGCGCAAAGAGAATAGGGCAGGTAATTCTGAATTGTGACCATAGGTACGTTGTCAGAAAGTCGCCTGCGAAACATGGAGATCAGTTTTTCACCTGGTTCGATACCTAATTTCTTTGCAAGGGTCTCATTGGCAGGAACTACCTGAAGATTAAGCAACTCAGTAGAAGGTGTTTTTATTCTGTCGGCTGACCTGCTGATAAAAAGGCTCAAAAAGAACGGATAAAGTTCTCAGAATGACTGGTATTATTGGTTACAAATGTTCCCTTGCTGGCAATACGTTCCAGCCAACCTTCTTTAGACAAATCTGAAATTGCCTGACGAACAGTTGAACGGCTTACGTGAAAGTGTTCCACCATTTGCATTTCGGTAGGGAGACAATCGCACTCTTTTAAATTCCCTTTTTTGATCTCTGAAAGGATCAGAGACTTTAATTGATAATAAAGCGGAACAGGAACCGTTTTATCAATATTCATTTCTAATAAATTCATAACTGTACTCCTATAGAAAGTGTATTTATACGAACATGGTGCAGGAGCAAGTTGTAGAAACAAATGTCCGTACAAAAAACAAATATATAATGTATACATACATGATACATTATGATTATTTACGTGTCAACCAATTGTTTTGACAATTATAACCAAATATCATAATGAAATATTGTGCAATTGTATTCTGCGTTTAGTGTTGACAATGGTCGTACAAAGTGTTACATTACAGATACAAGGTACGAATGTTCGCACAAAACAAATAAACAAAGCAGAACAAATGAAAGAATGGGTTACAGAAATGAAGATACTTTGTGTAGGAATGATGGTATGCGATACGATAATTAGCCCGGTACCAGATGATGTACTTTCAAAAGATTCTGTAATGATTGAACCACCGGTGTTGTCCTGTGGAGGAGATGCCTTAAATACAGCGATTGGCCTTGCGAAGCTGTCCTGCGATGTCACGATGGCAGGAAAGACAGGCGTAGATTCTAATGGGGCATTTCTGATAGAACAATGTAGACATTACGGAGTTCATACAGATGGTGTGATCAGAGACGGAAGTGTTCTACTGCTTGCTCTTATGCCCTTGTAGATATGGAAGGGGAACGGCATTTCCTGTCGGAAGTTTCCATATTTCATCAGTTTGGAGCAGACGAGATACCAGATGAGTTAATTCAGAAAGCAGATCTGATTTATGTGGGATCGGTGATGGCCATGAACCGGATGGATAATGGAGGAATCCAGAATCTGTTTGAGAGCTCACAGGTTTAAGAAGATAACGGTTATGGATGCCGCAATGAATGACAGTGAAATATGTGACTGGAACAAAGTGCTGCCACCAATTTTAAAGAGACCGATATCTTCTTTCCAAGTATGATAGAAGCCTCATTTATAGCAGGCACAGACCAGATCAATCAGATCCGTGAAAAATTCTCAGAAAGCGGAATCCGGTATCTGGGAATCAAGCTGGGAGGAAAAGGGTGTTACGTTACAGATTTTACAGAAGAGCAGTATATCCCTTTGTCTGAAAAATATGCCTGTGGTAGATACTTCCGAGCTGGTGATTCTTTTATGGCAGGCCTGATCTGTGCTTTGTCTCATGGGAAATCTTTTTTTTGAGGCAGCAAGATTTGGATCTCTGATAGGAAGCCTGAATGTGGGAAAGAAAGGTGCCACTGGAGGAATCCCATCCTATGACGAAGCAATGGAAATTTTTAATCAGCGAACAGATATGTAATTGTTTGATGTACGACATCATTCAAAATAAAAACAAGTTATAAAAAGTGTAGGAGGAAAACAAACATGAAATTTGCACCAATGAAAGAAATCCTGAAACTGGCAGAAGAGAGAGAAATGTGGCTTATGGAGCATATGTAACAGTATCTTATGAAATGGCAAGAGCCGCTATTGAAGCTGGAAATGAGACTGGTACACCGGTTATCTTCATCACAGGTACAGACTGTGTAGAATTAGCAGGTGGATATGAAGGCATGGTAAATATGGTTAAATTCGCAGCTCGTGATGCGCAGATTCCGGTATGCCTGCATGCAGACCATTTCAAATCTTATGAAGATTGTGCAAAAGCAATCAATGCTGGTTACTCATCTGTTATGATTGACGGATCTGGTCTTCCATTTGAAGAGAATATTGCACTGACCAAGAAAGTTGTTGATTTAGCTCATCCACTTGGAATCACAGTAGAAGGTGAACTTGGACGTCTGGTTGGTGAAGAAGGCGACTTAAAGGTACTTGGACCGGAAGCAGCTCAGACAGTTCCGGAAGAAGCAAAAGAATTTGTAGAGCGTACAGGTATTGATGCATTGGCTGTCAGCATCGGAACACAGCACGGACATTACATTGCAGCTCCGAAATTAAATATTGAAAGACTTGCTAAGATCGACGAATTAGTAGATGTTCCGCTGGTATTGCACGGAGGCTCTGGCACACCACTTGACCAGGTACAGGATGCAATCCGTCATGGTATCCGCAAGATCAATGTAGCTACAGATGTACTGGTATCTGTTGCAAACTCATTTGAAGAGATGAAGAAAGAACAGGGCGATAACTTCAAATACAATACAACCATGTTTATTCATTCAAAAGAAAAAGCTGCAAAGCATTTATTAAAGAAAAAATGATGCAGTTCCGTCTGGAGGCAAAATAGAAATTACGGAAATATTTAAGTGAAAAGTAGTATTGGGGAATATTACAAAATAAAAACCATTTTAGGAGAAAAAAAAATGAACAAAAGAAAAAATGATGGGTGTAGCGGCAATGGCAGTTGCAGCAATGACAATTACAACAGTTGGTGGTGTATCTGTTTACGCAGATGATGATATTAATGCAACAGTAATCTGGCGAGCATTTGACGACCAGTTCCAGAGCGGATTCCGAATCATTATGGGAAATGAAGAAAAGAAAACATCGGTGGAATTAAACTGGATATGCAGGATGCTGAAAACCAGGTATCTGTAGCAAACAATAAGCTGGATATGGCGCTGACAAAAGGAACAGATATTGTTGCAATCTGTGCTCCGGACCGTGAATCTACAGCAGAGATGGCACAAAAATGTGACGCAGAAAATGTACCAGCAGTATTCTTTAACATGCAGCCGATGGATGAGACAATGGAAGAATACGATAATATCTGGTATGTAGGAGCAGAAGCTTCCGAATCAGGTACTATGTGTGCACAGGCACTGATCAATTACTGGAATGAGAATAAAGACATTGCTGACAAGAATGGTGATGGAAAACTCCAGCTTTGCATTCTTCAAGGAGAGATCGGACAGCAGGATGTAGTTCTTAGAACACAGGCTTATAAAGATGCACTGGACGCAGCTGGAATTGAGTACGAAATTCTTGCAGAAGATACTGCAAACTGGGATCAGGCGCAGGCTCTGGATAAAATGAATACATGGATTACAGCTTACGGAATTGATGGTATCGAAGGTGTTCTCTGTAATAATGATGGAATGGCTATGGGTGCCCTTCAGGCAGCATTAAATAATGGTTACAATAAGGGCGAGGCTGACAAGTTTGTACCGATTGTTGGTATCGATGCAAACATGGATGCTCTGGAAGCAATGAAATCCGGTGGTTTACTTGGTACTGTATTAAATGACCGCAAGAGCCAGTCTATTGCAATCATGAATGTTCTGAAAGCAGTTGCAAAGGGCGAAGATTTTACAGCAGAAGATCTTGGAGTTGACTGTACTGTAGACGGAAAATATGTATGGGTACCATATGTAATTGTTGATGAATCAAATCTTGATGACACAATAGAACTTATGAAATCTCTGTCAGAATAATCAGCGTTTTGCAGTTATTACGTGATTTCGATGATAATGAAAATGGCAGAAGGTTACGCAGATGTGTAACCTTTCTGCCATTTCAGATGAACGATATACCTTAGGGGCTTAATTTGATTATGGAAACATTGCGATTAAAAATGACAGATATCACAAAAACATTTCCTGGTGTAAAAGCCTTGGATAAGGTGCAGTTGAATGTAAGACCAGGATCTGTGCATGCGTTGATTGGAGAAAACGGAGCTGGAAAATCAACATTAATGAAATGTCTGTTTGGTTTATACCATCCGGATGAAGGAAATATTGAACTGGATGGAGAAAAAAGTAACCATTAATGGACCAACAGAAGCATTAAAATTAGGAATCTCAATGATTCAGCAGGAACTTACACCGATTCCTTATAGAAATGTCATCGACAACATCTGGGCAGGACGGTTTGAGAAAAAAGGGATTATTGTCGATGAAGCAAAGATGAAGAAGAAAACAGAAGAATTGCTTGCTGACTTGGAACTGAATATCCCTGCTACTGCGCTGGCAAAAAGATCTGTCAGTTTCACAGTTGCAGGCTGTAGAAATAGCAAAGGTTGTTTCTTACGATGCAAGGATTATCATTATGGATGAACCGACCTCTTCACTTACTAATGCGGAGACACGACATCTGTTTAAGATTATCAGAAGATTAAAAATCAGAAGGCCGTTCTATTATTTATATTTCCCACAAATTGGAAGAATTGTTCGAAATTTCAGATGAGATTACCGTTATGCGAGATGGAACTTATGTTGGGACAGTATCCAATCGAAGAGATAAGTATTGATGAGCTAATCAAACTGATGGTTGGAAGAAGTATGGAAAATCGTTTTCCACCAAACGAACATGTGGTACAACCTAATGTGCTTCTTAAAGTAGAAAATTTTACCAGTGCTGATCCCCATTCTTTTTAAGGGTGTGTCCTTTGATCTCCATAAGGGAGAAATATTGGGAATTGGGGGCCTAGTCGGAGCGCAGAGAACTGAACTAGTAGAATCTGTTTTCGGGCTTAGAAGTATTGCTGAAGGAAAATTGTATAAAAAAATGGACAGGAAATTGTAAATAGCAATCCGCAGGAAGCAATTAAAAATGGGTTTGCAATGCTGACAGAAGAACGCAGAGCAACAGGAATTATTCCTATGCTGTCTGTAATGGATAACACTCTTGCTGTTGCATTTAAGGCAATGGCAGGAAACCGGTTTGGAATATTGAATCCGAAAAAGCTGCAGACAGATGTTGAAAAGATCAATGGTGAGCTGAATGTAAAAAACGCCTAGTGTAAAGACTGCAATACAGAATCTTTCAGGTGGAAATCAGCAGAAAGTCCTGATCTGTCGCTGGTTGCTGGCGAATAGTGATATTCTGATTCTGGACGAGCCAACAAGAGGAATTGATGTTGGTGCGAAATATGAAATTTACAGAATCATGCGTGAACTTACTAAAGCAGGAAAATCAATCATCATGGTATCATCTGAAATGCCAGAGCTGATCGGAGTATCTGACAGGATCATGGTAATGTGTGAAGGAAGAATGACAGGTATCCTTGACGCAGCAGAGGTAGAACAGACGGATGTTATGACGTTGGCAACGCAGAGTGAAAATAAGGCAAAGGCGGTGGATTAAGATGAATAAGAGTACTACAGAAAAAAAGAATATAAAAGATTATATTATTGATAATGCTTTGATCATAGCATTACTGATCACGATCATTGGAATTATTATTATCGAGCCATCCTTTCTTCAGTGGCGTGTAGTAACAGATATTATGACGCAGTCAGCTGTAAAACTGATCTGTGCGTTAGGTCTGATGTTTCCACTTTTGTTAGGCGGTACAGACCTTGCTGGTGGCCGTCAGGTTGGTCTGGCAGCTGTTGTAGTAGCATCTCTTGCCCAGAAAGCTGGGTATTCCAAATTATTCTGGCCAGGACTTCCGGAACTCCCTATTTTTGTTCCAATATTAGTTGCACTGGCAGTAGTTGCATTGATCGGTTATCTTAATGGTCTGATGATCTGTAAACTTCGTATGGCACCATTTATTGCTACATATGGTATGGCATCTGCAGTTTATGGTCTGAACCAGTTATATTTTTGCAAAAGCACCAAATAATTCTCAGCCAATCGGTGGTATCAGAGATGATCTTACAATTTTAAGCCGTTTCAGAATTGGCGGACAGGTAAGCTTCCTTGTTGTAATTGCACTTGTTGTAATGGCAGTTGTATGGTTTATCCTGAATAGAACTACATTCGGAAAAAATATCTATATTACCGGTGGTAATAAAGAAGCAGCAAAGGTTTCTGGTATTAATGTCAATAAAGTAATTATTGCCTGTTTTATAATTGAAAGTATTTTAGTTGGTCTGGCAGGTATTCTGGAGGTTGCAAGAACCGGTGGAGCAAATGCCGGTTATGGAAATGCTTATGAGTTTGATGCAATTTCTTCCTGCGTAGTTGGCGGTGTATCTTTAAGTGGTGGTATTGGTAAAAGTATCCGGAGCATTTATTGGTGTTATGATTTTCACATTCATCAGTTATGGCCTGAGCTTTATTGGACTGAACTCTAACTGGCAGCTTGTTATCAAAGGTATCATTATCTGTTCAGCAGTTGCACTGGACATGAGAAAGAATGCAAAATAATCGATGGAGCAAAGGAGATTAAACATGAAAAAAAGTACAGCTTTCAGAAGAATTATCTTTATCAGCAGTAGTTCAGGGATTCTGGCGGGCAGACAGCTGGAATATGACAACGCAGGAGATGGTAAATTTTCATGCATGCATGTATCGAACGTGGCGTAACTACATTTGATACAGCTGAAATTTACGGTGGAGCAGAGGCAAAAATGGGGAGAAGCTTTTGCTGCTGATCCTTCCATTTTAAAAAAGAAATTGAACTAGTTTCAAAGACTGGTATTTATTTAACAGAGGTAGACGGTGCTACTTTTGGTTACTATAATACAACAAAAGAAAGAGTTCTGCAGTCCTGCAAAGAGAGTCTAAAGAAACTGCATGCAGATCATCTGGATCTTTATCTGATCCATAGAGAGGATCCTCTTCTGAATCCATGGGACACAGCAGAGGCACTGCTTCAGCTGAAAAAAAAGAAGGTCTGGTAAGAGAAATTGGTGTATCTAACTTTGATCCTTATAAGTTTGATGCAATGAATGGTGCAGTTGGCGGTCAGCTGGTAACAAACCAGATTGAATGGAATCCTCTTTGCTTTGAGCATTTTAACACTGGCATGATGGATTATCTGACCTATCATAAGATTCATCCAATGATCTGGTCTCCATTGGCAGGCGGACGCCTTTTCAGTGGGAATGATGAAGCATGTGTGAAAGCAAGGAAAAAAAGATTGAGGATATTGCTGCAAGACATAATGTGGAGCCAGCAGTTATTGTGTATGCGTGGATTATGTACCATCCAGTAGGAGCAATTCCGCTAGTTGGCAGTCAGAAGTTGGACAGACTGGATCTGGCAATCAAAGCACTGGATGTAAAACTTGAACAGTCTGAATGGTTTGAACTTTACAGTGCAAGCGGCCAGCAGGTGATCAGATAAGAATAAATATATAGGTGAAACAAATTCTGGAAAAACGATACCAACATAGATGCGGACATCTGTGAGGTATCGTTTTTTGTAGGTCTTTTAGAAGCTCTGGAGATGAATCTGAAAAATGTTTTTATTATTTTGTTAGAAACAAGAATAGTGTGAAAGAATAATTGTAATCTATACCTTTGCCAGAAAGGAATATTATACCTTTGGTGCTTTAAAAACAAACCAGATGCTTTATCCATTTGGAATCAAAAAAAACTCAATGAGTTTGCAGCACTTCTGTCAGTGACACATTTGGATTTTCACCTTGTGACCGTGAAAAATCAAAAATACTTTGTGTATCGATATGAGGGAAAACTCAACGGTATTGAAAATGCCGTAGTTCTTTTAAGTTATCCGGAAAAAGCATTTGGAATCCCCAAGGCACTAAGGGCTTTTTCTCAGTACGGATGTGTCCTTATCAACGGACGAGATCCTGACTTATTACGTATTCCGATGGCCGATGATATAACCGTCAGTGTAAGGATAAGTTGGCACTGGACAGCTATCAAATATATTCTGCACAGGGGAATCCGAAGATTTTAGCTGCGAATGTCACAGGCACATTTTTATGTGTGTAGCGGGAACTGCTGAATTCTGTTCTTAAAAAAATGGATATCACCAAATCCGTGATATTATCCGACTGGAAAAGTATCGGTACATATTTCAATGTGCAAAGACAAGCAACGATTTTAATTCATTAAGGAATGTGAAAGGCTATACGATTAGTTAAGTTAATTACAGATCAAGCCATGTTATAGAAAAAGTTATAGAAGTGTCTAAGGCTGATTTCCGTGGAGACAAAAAAAAGTTGTGATGTAAGAGAAGAAGAGAAAATTCTATGTTCAATTACTACTGGGGATGTCGAAATGAGGTATTAATCGACATCCCCTTTTGGGGTGCTAGAACAAATGAAGAATTCTAAAATTTATGAATGGAATTGACTAAGAAGTTGAAAACATAGACATTAAATGATATAATTTTCATATATAACAACAGGAGGTGTGTATTATGTTTGCTATGCAGGAAACTATCAGACCATCAGCGGATTTAAGAAATCATTATAATGAAATCTCAAAGCAGTGCCGTGAGGGAAAAGAAGCTGTTATCATAACTGTAAATGGAAGAGGCGATACAGTGTCTCTGTCCTATGAAGAGTACAAGAACATGAAATCAAGAATAGAATTGCTTGAAATCCTTACTGAAGCAGAAGACGATGTAAAGAATGGTCGTGTTGCGCCAATCAGTGAAACCTTTGATGATTTACGTGCTATGCTGCAGGAGGGCTGAGTTTGAAATACAATGTTGTTCGTACTGATACCGCAGATGCTGGTCTGCGAAAGATTGTATTATATATTGCACAAAATTTCGGCAATGATGTGGCACTGAAAAAGTTAGACGAAATAGAAGATCGTATACGACAGCTGGGGAGAAAATCCAGATCTTGGAATTGATCCAAGATACCTGGTATTAAAGCGTCAGGGCTATAAGGTATTGATTCTTGAAAAAGACCTTGTATTTTATAAAGTTAATGAAGCCCGAAAGGAAGTTATTATATATGCTGTCGTAGACCAGAGACAGGATTATTTGAACATTATCCGAGGGCTGTGAGGCAAACGCCGAAATATAACTGACCAAGTAAGTCAATTAAGGTTCGCCTTCGGACAGAAGAAATAAGCGGTGGGAGTACTAAAATGGATTTGTGCACTTGAAGCGTGGAAACTGTCTTGATTATGAGGCGAAAATATCACAAAAGTAAACATAATTTTTTGTGCAAAAGGTAGAAAAAGTAGAATTTTGTCGATTTTTAGCCGATTTTCTTCATTTTTCCTGTTTTCAGCACCTTTTGGCAGCAACGTCATTTTAAATTGACCTATAATCGCTCCCAAATTGACCTATCACATCTGAAAACCACCGAAAATGTAGTAAAAATCAGTAAGCCAAATAAGGAAAAAATCACCTTTCAGAGCCACGAAAAGCGTTTCAGAAAAAATTTAAAAGTCCCAGAAAGCCAGTAATTACGCGGCTTCCGGGACTTTTATAATACGAAAAAAAGCACCTCATCTGAGGTGCTCCACTTAGCAGGGCTACAAGGATTCGAACCTTGAAATGACGGAGTCAGAGTCCGTTGCCTTACCGTTTGGCGATAGCCCTATGCGCTTTAGCAAGTTGTTTTCTCGCTTGCGACATGTTGTATTATATATCAACGTATATATAAAAAAGTCAACCCCTTTTTTCAAAATTTTTTAAAAATTTATTCAATTCACTGGAAGCCTTGATTTTACGGGAAAAATACTGCTTTGCCCTGTGAATTTCAGGGGAAATATGATATAATCAAGCAAAATAATTACCTGCCTGACAGGTCCTATTGATGAGGAGAATGAACATGAGAGCTAATAATCTTACTCTGCTCACAGACCTCTATGAACTTACTATGATGCAGGTCTATTTCAAAAACCCAACTGACCAGACTGTCGTTTTCGACATGTTTTACCGTGATAATCCATGCGGAGGCGGTTTTGCCATTTGTGCCGGACTGGAGCAGGTGATTGAGTATATTGAGAATCTGAGATTTACAGATGAGGATATCGAATATCTGCGCAGTCTTTCCATATTTGAAGAAGATTTTCTGGAATATCTTCGCGCTTTCCATTTTACAGGTGATATTTATGCAATCCCGGAAGGTACCGTTATTTTCCCAAGAGAGCCTATGGTGAAGGTGGTTGCGCCTATTATGGAGGCACAGCTTGTAGAAACCGCAATCCTGAACATCATCAATCACCAGAGCCTCATCGCTACCAAAGCAGCCCGTGTTTGCTATGCTGCTAAGGGAGACGGAATTATGGAATTTGGTCTGCGTCGTGCCCAGGGACCGGACGCTGGTATTTTCGGTGCAAGAGCAGCGGTGATCGGCGGATGTATCGGAACCTCCTGCGTGCTGACCGGACAGATGTTTGACGTGCCGGTACTGGGAACCCATGCACATTCCTGGATTATGAGTTTCCCGGATGAGTACACTGCGTTTAAGACCTATGCCAGAATGTATCCGGATGCATGTATTCTCCTGGTAGATACCTATGATGTCCTGAAATCCGGTGTTCCAAATGCAATTCGTGTATTTGAGGAAATGCGCGAAGAAGGTATTCCGCTTACCAAATACGGTATCCGTATCGACAGTGGTGATCTTGCCTACCTTTCCAAAGAAGCATATAAGATGCTTGCTGCTGCCGGATTTGATGATGCAGTTATTTCCGCTTCCAGCGATCTGGATGAATATCTCATTGAGAGCCTGAAGGCTCAGGATGCCAAGATTAATTCCTGGGGTGTCGGAACACGTCTGATCACCTCCAATGACAACCCGGCATTTGGTGGTGTTTATAAGCTGGCAGCAGTGAAAGACCCGACGACAGGTGAGTTTGTGCCGAAGATTAAGCTTTCCGAGAACACTGCGAAAGTAACCAATCCTGGCAATAAGACCGTATACCGTATTTACAGCAAATCCACAGGCAAGATTAAGGCCGATCTGATTTGTCTTGCAGATGAGAAGATCAATCCGGATGAGACGATGGTAGTATTTGACCCGGTTGACACCTGGAAGAAGACCAAGATCCTGGGTGGTACCTATGAGGTTCGTGAACTTCTGGTTCCAGTTATCAAAGAAGGAAAACGTGTCTACACATCTCCATCCGTCATGGAGCTTCGCGCAATCTGCCAGCAGGAGCAGAGCACTCTCTGGGATGAGTCCAGACGATTCTCCAACCCGCAGAAGGTTTACGTGGATCTTTCCGCGAAGCTTTTCGAGGTGAAGAGAGAGCTGATCGAGGAAATGAGCCGCAAGGATCTGGAGTTCGAGGAAGAGTAAATTTGAGACTGGGCCTTCGGGAAAAAAAAAGCCAGTGAATCTAACAGAATGTAAAAATATGACATACCCTCTATCGTTTGTGGTGGAGGGTAATGTTGTTTTATGTGGATGTAATAAAAATAGAAATTTCATGCCTATCAGCCGGAAAATCCTGTGAAGTGCAGGATTTATGCGCTTCTTTTTCGAGCCTGTGCTGCTTGCCGGGCAGTACAATGGAGAAATTTTCCGGAAGTATGTTGCCCCGGTGCTGAATTCAGAGATTTCCGGAGTGGAAATTCCAGCATCAGATCCGGCATTTGTGTATATTGAAGAAATGATCCGTCTGTCATCTCAGGAACCGCAGTACTATGAAATTCGGGTGCGCACCCAGCTGGAAGAATTCTGGTGCAGGCTGCTTGATAAAATAACTGCGGTGCAGATCGAACCTTCTTCCCACAGAGAAGATTCTGCGCGGATTAAGGAGATGCTGACCTCAACCACCCGTACAATTACGGAAATCAGTGAAATGTGCGGATTCAGCTCACTGAGTTATTTCGGAAAGGTATTTCGTCAGCATACCGGAGTTACGCCTGTGCAGTACCGGAGCGGATTGTAAAATTTGGTCTAAGTGGTGGAGAATCAGGCAATATTACTGACATCCTCTGTATTTAAGTCATTAAAAAAATTGGCTTTCTCCATATAATGCTCAAGTTCCGGAATCTGAGCCGGAGTATATTTTGTCAGGTTCAGAATCATGGAATCCACTGGCCCCTGGGACATGATTTCCAGGATATCGTACATGTTGATTTCTTCCTTTCTTACTCTTACAAATCCGGCAATATTGAAACGGACGATCATATTTGCATAGTTTCTAAAGTCATTTATGGTTCTTAAATGAATGTTATACTGTAGCATAATCAGGACTCCTTTCATTTATGAATTCTTATCTTTGATTTAATAATACGCGAAAATATCAGATTAGAAAATCTATATATGGACTTGAAGTAGTAAAATCCGGACTAAAGAAAAATGACCGGACGGTAATATTGGAGAAGCTTTGAAATGTTAGAGCGTGCAGATTACAGGAATGATTTTTCAAACAGGCTCTAGAACGTGAACATCCTTACTTGACAATTCTAACTGCAATGTGCAAAATTATCTTATATAAAAAGTAATAATAGAAAGCTGTGATGTAATATGAAACGTATTGATTTTGAAAACGGTACTGTGACCAGAAATATTTTCAGTGCGGCGATTCCTATGCTGGTGGCACAGATTTTGAGCCTTTTGTATAACATTGTGGATCGTATTTATATTGCGAGGATTCCGGAAGTGGGAACGACGGCGCTGGGAGCGGTGGGACTTTGCTTTCCGCTGATTATGATTATTACGGCGTTTGCCAATCTGTTTGGAAGCGGCGGCGCGCCTCTTTCTCTATTAACAGGGGAATGAAAGAGAACCAGAAAGCACGGATGATCATGGATACTTCCTTTACCATGGTATGCGCAAGCGGCGTGATTCTGATGGTGATTGGACTTGTGTTTGCAAGGCCGCTGCTGGTGGTGTTCGGGGCTTCTGAGGACGCGCTTGGGTACGCATATCCATATATGATGCTCTACCTGATTGGAACGGTGCCGTCCATGATCGCCACAGGAATGAATCCTTTTCATTAATGCCCAGGGATACGCTACCACAGGAATGCTGTCCGTGGCAATTGGAGCTGTGGCCAATCTGATTCTGGATCCGCTGTTTATTTTTGCCTTTGGACTTGGGATTAAAGGAGCGGCAATTGCCACTGTGATTTCCCAGTTTCTTTCTGCGGCGTATGTGCTTCTTTTTCCTGGAAAGAAAGGCGGAGATGAAGGTGCGGCTTTTTTAAAGCGAAATGAGCTGCGCAGCTGTGTGGAGTATGCGAAAAATATTGTAAGCCTTGGAACGGCCGGCTTTATTATGCAGCTGACTAATAGTCTGGTAACGATCTGCTGCAACAATGTGCTTGGCGTGACTGGCGGGGATGTGTACATATCGGTTATGACCATTGTGTCAAGTGTGCGGCAGATGGTGGAGACTCCAATTTATGCCATAAATGAAGGAACTTCCCCGATTTTAAGCTATAATTATGGAGCTCATCGTCCTGCACTTGTGCGCAAAGCTATGGTGACAATGGCTATGATGATTCTGGTTTACACGGCTGTAATGTGGAGCGTGATTATTTTTGCACCGGGTTATCTGATTGCAGTATTCAGTTCGGATAAGCTCCTTGTGAAGGATGCGGTTCCGGCGCTGAAAACTTATTTTGCCGCTTTATTTTCATGGATCTGCAGTACATTGGACAGACTGTTTTCAAGTCCCTGAATAAGAAAAAAACAGGCAATTTTCTTTTTCCCTGTTGAGGAAAGTTGTGATCGTGGTGCCGCTTACTTATCTGTTTCCCTATGTGTTTCACATGGGAACACATGGAGTATTTCTGGCAGAGCCAGTGTCAAATGTGATTGGCGGAGGGCTGTGTTTTGTTACCATGCTGGCAACGATTCTGCCAGAGCTGAAGCGGATGGAAAACCAACCGACAAGAAATTAATAGTTAAGGTCTGCCTGAAAATCCGCGCTGTACATCTTGGGCGTTCTGTGAACTATGTTTACAAAAAATGATTTGCGCAATAGTGCGGCTGAATAGCTGCGAAAGATTTCAAGCACAGGATCGAAAAAGGGAGAAATATTGATATGGAAAATACACTCATGATTGGTGTCGTAAGCTTGCTTTGCATCTTTGCCCACGTCCCCAGTCTGCTCCTGCGAATAGTTCCATTTCATGAAAAAATTTCGGCTAAAGACAAGTGCCGTTTAACTGCAATTTATCTGGCTGGTCTGGCTGTGGATTTCGGGATCTGCATGTGGATGGGAATCAATCAGGTAATTGATGTGCCTTTTTATAAGGTGAATCTGATTGTCTTCTGCATTGTTATGGCAGTGGTAAATGTGCAGATCGTCCGCGGATACACCAAAGTGCATTTATTTGTCTTTGGAATTGTGGCGGATATTGTTATGATTACACTGGCCGTTGGAGCGTATATCAGCTCCCATCTTGGAATGCAGGGAGATGCAGCAGGGATTGCCCAGACCAGTGTGATTGCGATTATCATCTATGCCGTTTTGTATCCATTGCTTAGACGTTTGATGAGGTATACCGTTACCCCATTCCTGGAAATCGACTGCAAGAACTATTGGGATTCTATCTGGTTTATTCCCATTGCCTTGTTTTTCGCAAGCATTTTTTCGGATAGCGCAGACGTTTATACCAGCACCTTTGGACAGATGCTGAGCAAGTGTCTGATTGGTGCGGCGACCATACTGCTTTGCATCTCCATTGCCCGCGATCACCAGCGCTTCCGCAATGAGGAAAAAGATGAATCAACAGATCGACCAGCAGAAAGGTTACTACCAGGCACTTACCGGGCAGGTTCTTGCAGAAAGGGAAGCACGCCACAATTTCCGCCACCAGGTGGCGGCAATCAAGGACTTCTTGACGCTGACGACCTTCAGGGCCTGCGGGATTACTGTGACAATCTGGAACTGGAACAAATGGGAAAAGTGGATATTCCATACACGGGAAATGCTGCGGCAGACGGTGTCCTCTACCATTACGGCTGTCTTGCCAAGGCGAAAAACATTGACTTTTCCGTGTGCTGTCATCTGAAAGACCTCTCAATCCCGGACACAGATTTTTTGCACCATTCTGGGAAATGCACTGGACAACGCAGTAACCGCAGCCGGGTCATATGAGGGGGAACGCTATATCGAAGTTTTTTCAGAAAAAAGCACGACATGCTGCTGATTACAGTAGACAATTCCTTTGACGGAATTTTACTCCAGGAGAAAGATAAGATTTATTCCAAAAGCGGGAAAAAGGAGAGGAAGGAATCGGAATCCTTTCCATCAAAAAAGCTGTGCGGGAAAAACGGCGGCACCTGTAAGTTTGAGGCCGACGGAAACCGGTTCCAGGCCAGTTTTCTACTGAAGAATATGTAGGAAAAACATTCTGTAAAACGAAAGATAATTCGACAAAACGAATCATAAAAACCACATAATAAAGTGAAAAATGTTTCTGGATATCGAAATAGCATTCGATATACAGAAATACCAATGGAATGAATAAGTTTTTATAATCGGGCAAGTAAAAAAAACTGGCGGAGCATAAAGCAATATGCTGCCGCCGTTTTTGTCTTATACAGCTGTATTTTTCCCATTTTGCAGGCTATCCAGTGCCAGCATTACCCGGCAGATAAAGGATTCTTTTTGTGGCAGAAAAGTCTGCTGCACCGTTGTATTTTTTCGGCAATTTGGCGGATGAGTCGGATGCCGTAGCCGTGGTAGCTGGGGTTGCTTTTTGGTGGTTTTCAGGTCTGGATTATTTTCCAGTACATTGCCGGAAGTTACAAGCTGTTCCGCTGTGGGAATATCCTCAAGCATATCCTGCAATTCTTGGTCCAGTGTCTGGTAATCCTGCTTCTTCAGAAGTGTTTTCATAAGGAGCAGTTTTCCCTGGTATTCGTGCCGGAAAAGACGGATCTGCTGGGACATTTCTTCAAGTTCAAAAATATAATTGCGATAGCTGTTTTCGATTTCCTGCTGAAATAAAAAGTCGCTGATTTTCTGCCTGATGCCGGGAAGATTCTCCGATGAGAAGGAAGATTAGAAGAGAGATAATTACCAGCAAAGTGTAGGTGATATTCAGGATAAACATAGAATTCATAATAGCACCAAGGTAGATATCCGCAATGTTTAATCCAATGGCGCAGACCGTAATCAGACATAGAAAAAAAGGGGTCTGTGATCTTTATAAGTAATCGCTCAAGCTTGATAAGAATCCAGGTCAGCAGTACGGACAAAACCAAAATACACAGGGCACGAATCACATAAATCATATTCCAGTCAGGAAGCAAGTCTGCTGGCCACAGATAACTGATGGTATAAGAAAGCGGGTGAAGCTGACCGCTTACCGGGATATAAAAAAGAGTCAGAATTACCAGATGGCTTAAGGTTGCTTTTGTCAGAAGACAGCCCATAAAAACTGCAAAAAAATAAGAAGCATTAACGGGCGGATATTGGGTGTACCTTCCTGTAAGGGAAAAACATCGTCTGGTCTTCGTATGGATCCACACGGTGCTTGCTCACCGGAATGTGGTCCCCGTTGTCCAACTGGATGTCTTGTCGGTTGATGGTAAAAATGTAGCGGTAATTTACCAGAAAACCTTTATGCACCCTAAGAAAACCATAGGGTAAAAGTTCTTTTCCAGGGAAGAAAGTGTATAGGGAATGGAAATATTCTGTACTGGATTTGCATAATGAATGTGCAGGATTTTGTTCTGACATTCCACATAACAAATGCTAAGCGGGTGGAGCGTGTAAATGGAATGTGCGCAATTCAGGGTAATCGTTTCCAGCAGATGGATGCGCATATCTGCCAGCAGTGCAGTGATAACTTCCGGTAATTCCGATTCACAGAAACGCTTGCGGATAAACCAAAAAGGATTTACCTTGAAGGTCTGATATACAAGGCTTTCTACTGTAGAAACAAAAATAAGATAAGGCTTGATCTCGTATGCTTTTAAGGAGACGGCCAGATCAATTCCATTGGTTTCGGGCATATCAATATCCAGGAAAAGAATATCACAGGGCTGCTTTTTTCTGAAAGGCATCTGTGAGTGCGGATGCAGATAAAAAGGTATGGATGTCTGTATCAATCTGATGTTTATGTAGTTCTTATTTAACCAGTTCTGCAAATTTGTCTGCAAATATCCGGTCGTCATCACAGATAAAAATATGCATGGATAAAATTCCTTCTTTCTGTTCGTAAATGCTGCATGCTGGGAATGCGTAAATGGATAACGATATTGTATAAAATTACTTATAAAAAAGTCAAACGTATAAGATTACTTGTGCGTTTCCAGTTGCGCCTGAAAAAAGACCAGTTGCGAAAATGGGTAGATTTCACAAAAAAATATGTGATAATGTTCGTATTACCATAAAAAATAACCATAGAACAAAACCAAATGGAAAAAGCCTTAAGGGGAGGCTGTTCTTAGTGAAGAAGCTTCTGCAGATGTGGAAAAAGACACTGGATACTCTGGATCTTACAGATGCTTCCTGGAATCTGCTCATTCACAGCTATGGACCTGGTGAGGATGAAAATGATCCAAGTGTAAGCAAGATCACAGACGTTGATTTTGGCTAGCAGAAGTTTGGTAAGTGGAAAGATATTGCAGCTACAGAAGATCAGCTGAATGAGCTGGGCGTAACCGATATGCTTTATGTTTCCGGTGTTGGTGAGTATACGACAACCTTTACTTTACCAGAGGATTGGAGCGATACAACCGGAGCATACCTGGATGTAACTTATGGAAAGGATCAGATCGGTGAGATCACAATTAATGGAACTGCTCTGGATGCAAATAATGCAAGTGACAGAGTGGATCTTGGCGGATATCTTGTTTCCGGAGAAAACACACTGACCATTAAGCTTTCCACAACATTATATGCAAGAATGTATGCGACAAACAGCGGTTATGAAGGACGCGACTTTGGTATGGGTACCGGATTTATGCAGCCAGAGGATCCAGAGGCATTCTATGATGGATTGTTAAGCGTTACTTTAACACCTTATACACAGGTTGCGATTCAGTAAAAAATAATAAAAATTGCACGGAAAGAAGCAATAAATAAAAAGAAGCTTCCGGGATCAGGCATGAATCTCGGAGGCTTCTTTTTATTTGTGGAAGAATATTTCTCATATTGTGGAAAAATCTTCCAAATAATGTTGTGAATGGTATAACAAGAGTGGGAAAATTAAGAAAAAAACGAAATGTTGGACTAAAATATAATTATATGGCTGATAAGAGGTAATCTACAATGGTAAAGGTTGACTTAATTACAGGTTTTCTTGGCTCAGGGAAAAACTACATTTATAAAGAAATATGCATCCTGGCTGATGAAGCAGGGGCAGAATATTGGAATTTTGGAGAATGATTTTGGAGCTGTGAATGTGGATATGATGCTGCTTCATGATCTGGAAGGCGAGAATTGTGAGCTGGAAATGGTTTCCGGCGGATGTGACAAGGACTGCCACAGAAGACGTTTCAAGACCAAGCTGATCGCAATGGGAATGTGCGGATATGACCGGGTTCTCATTGAGCCTTCCGGGATTTTCGATGTGGATGAGTTTTTCGATGCCCTTTATGAGGAGCCCTTGGATAAATGGTATCAGATAGGAAATGTAATCACCATTCTTGACGCAAGGCTGGAGAAGAAGCTACAGCCACAGGCGGAATATCTGCTGGCATCTGAGGCAGCTGATGCAGGTTGTATTGTTCTGAGCAAGAGCCAGGAGGCGTCCGCAGAGGAAATTACGGGAACGGTGGAGCATTTGAACCGGGCACTGGAGAGCGTGAAGTGCAAGCGGCGTTTTACAGAACAGGACGTGCTATGTAAAGATTGGGAGCAGTTTACGGATGAGGATTTCCAGAGGATTTTTCACAGTGGGTATGTGATGGAGGACTTTGAGAAGCAGTGCTTTGATGAGAAAGAGGGATTCCAGTCACTGTATTTTATGGAACTGAAAATTTCGGAGGAGAAGCTGGAAAAGGCGGCCCATGAGATCCTGGAAGATTCGAAGTGCGGGGATGTTTTTCGAATTAAGGGATTCGTGAAGCTGGCTGAGCAGGTGGATACTAGCTGTGATGAGGAGGCAAAGACGCCAGCTGGCGTTCCTGACCATGGAGCCCAGTGGCTGGAGCTCAACGCCACCGCAAGGAATTTTCCCTGAGGCCAATTTCTGTAGGACAGGAAGTGGTGATCGTGATTGGGGAGAATATGAATGAGGAACGGATACGTGGGTATCTGGAAAGGGAATAATTAGAGATTTGCGGCAGCGCAGAAGTGTTTGCTCTGCGGCAATCTTCCCCAAAATGTTATATCGGTTAATAAATTTGCTTTCCGTATTTCTTTATATCTTCCAGTAAATATTCGTTTCTTATGCTATCAAAATCGACAATAATTCTTCCAATACTGCGCGGTATATTTTGTCTGACTTCAGTTGCCGTAGCCATAGAAAAATTTGGGTAGAATCCTTGCAGAATAATGATATCACCTTAAAAATGTTATAATAATACATATTCTCGACCTTAAAAATGTTTTGTTACAACATAAACTCAGCCTTAAAAGTGTTGACTCAAGCATGAGATGGTAATAAAATGAAAAGAGCAGGATATAATATTCATATGGATATTTAACACAATCAATGGGGAGGAAATAGATGAAACGCTTTGCATTGGAAAAATTAAAAGAGTGGAAAACCAAACCAAACAGAAAACCTTTGATTATCCGGGGTGCCAGGCAAGTGGGAAAAACATGGCTGATGAAAGAGTTTGGAAGAACCTGTTTTGAGAATGTTGCTTATGTAAATTTTGATAGTAATACAAGAATGCAGCAAGTGTTTGAAGGGGAAATCAGCATAGAGAGAATTGTGCTGGCAATCAGTGCGGAAACAGGAATCTCTATTGATGCCCAAAATACACTGCTGATATTTGATGAAGTGCAGGAAGTTCCGAAAGCATTGTCTTCTCTGAAATATTTTTTGTGAAAATGCTCCTGAATATACAATTGTGGCAGCAGGTTCACTTCTTGGTGTGGCTTTGCATAAAGGAACATCTTTCCCGGTTGGTAAAGTGGATTTTATGGATTTACATCCGTTGACATTTCAGGAATTTTTATGTGCTTTGGGAGAAGAACGTTTTGTTGAGATTCTGCAGGGGACTGATGTGGAAATGGTGACGATGTTCAAGTCCAAATATATTGATAGGTTGCGGGAATATTATTATGTAGGAGGTATGCCGGAAGTAGTACAGACATATGCGGAAACCAAAGATTTTAACCGTGTCAGAGAGATACAGAAGAACCTTTTGAACTATTATCAGCAGGATTTTTCGAAACATGCTGAAATTTCTTTAGTTCCAAGGCTAAATCTTGTGTGGGATTCAATTCCTATGCAGCTTGCGAAAGAAAATAAGAAATACATTTATGGACAGGTGCGGAAAGGTGCCAGAGCGAAAGACTTTGAGTTGGCAATACAATGGCTCTTGGATTGCGGACTTATTCATAAGGTACAGAGGGCAGGGAAAGCTGCACTTCCGCTGAAGGCATATCTGGATTTGGATGTTTTTAAAATGTATCTCCTGGATGTGGGGCTGTTGATGGCCATGACAGACATAAACGCGCAGGTAATTATTGATGGAAATCGTATCAGAATTTAAAGGTGCATTAACAGAACAGTATGTTTTACAACAACTGGTCGCACTGGATTGTATAGAGCCATACTATTATTCTACAGCAAATTCCAGTGGAGAAATTGACTTTCTCTTACAGGGAAGAACCTCTATTGTTCCATTGGAAGTGAAAGCAGAAGAAAATTTACGGGCAAAGAAGTCTTAAGGCTTTCTGCGAAAAATATAATCCGAAATATGCAGTAAGAACATCCATGTCGGATTATCGGAGACAGGAATGGATGACCAACATTCCTTTGTACAATATTGATAGAATTAGAGAATATTTGGAAAAATAATTCATGAAGGCAAGGTGAAAAGCGGGCTGGGATTTCGAAATCCTGGCTCGTTTTTTTGTGGTGAAAATAGAAAAAACTTTGGTAAAAATTCCCACAAATATATAAAGAAAAAAAGAAACGAGCGAGCCGCTTGAGCAATAGCTGTACGGTCGAAAAACTCATTTCTTTTTTATATTATCAATATTTAATAAAATGTCAAGATGTTTTGAATGTTAAATTACCTTCCGTCCCTGCACATACTTTCCGACCAGATTCCGGTCATCGGACAGGTAGACCAGTCGCTCCAGTCGATCGCGGGTGGAGATTTCCTGGGGGTGGCGGATGTTGTGGTCGTCCAGGATCATAGCGTCGAATTCGTAGCCTTTCTCGAAGCTTCCTACTTTTCCGAAGAAGGAACCGCCGCCGATGGTGGCCATGTAAAAGGCCTCTTCCAGAGTGACAGGAGCCAGGCTCTGGTCCATTAATCTCCAGCGGAGCTTGGATACCTGGATGGTGTCGGCGATGGCGCGGAACATGGAGAGGAGAAACCTCCGGCAACGTCAGTGCCAAGGCCTACGTGAAGGCCCATGTCCAGATAACGGCGGATTGGCGCGATGCCGGACGCAATGTCGGTATTGATTCCGGACAGTGAGCAATGTAAACACCCTGATCCTTGATCATCTGAATTTCCTCGTCTGTGGAGTGGACGCAGTGCGCCATAATTGTGGGGCAGGAATTGCTGTTTGCGGACGCTGCTGTGTAATCAAGTTCGCTTTCTGCATTTTTCGTTCCAAACAATCCAAACATATCATACGCATCCCCATAAAATCTGCTTGTGGGACAAAGCTCCTTTACCCATGCAATTTCCCCGAAATTTTCAGACAGATGAGACTGAATTGGAATGTGGTATTCCCGCTGGATTTTTCCCAGCTCGGTCATCAGCTCATCCGTACAGGATGGGGTAAAACGTGGGGTAAGGATCGGATAAGTATGATCGTAGCGCCCTTTAATATCTTCCAGCCACTGGCGGGTATCCTGCGCAGATGCCTGTGCGCTTTCTTCCTGAAGCTCTGGTGAGCCGTTGCGGTCCATATTTACTTTTCCAACCATAGTTGCCAGACCGCTTTCCTCCAGCATATCCATAAGAAGTTCGGTAGCCGGACGATGCAGGGTGGCGAAAAATGCAGGCTCTTGTAGTAAAGCTGTGCTTCAGATCATCTACAAAAATAGAGTAGGCTTTTTTCGCATAGGAAAGATCCGCATAACGTGCTTCCTGCGGGAAGGTAATAGTATTCAGCCAGTCCAGAAGTTCCAGATCCATTCCGGTTCCCCGGTAAGCGTACTGGGGGAGCATGAAGATGCAAGTCTGTAAATCCCGGATAATCAGGCGGTTGCCCAGATCTTCCACTGGAACATCCTTATATTTCTTCTGGAAGCTGGGAAAAACACCTGCGCAGATGCCGTTTTCACAGACCACATAGGAGTCCTCCATGAAAACCATTTCGCGCTGATTCTTGCTGTAACAGATCATACCTTTTAAAGCAAACAATTCTTTTTTTCATATCAAACCATCCTTTCCGCGACAGAAGTGCCAAGCATAATGGGAAGAAGTTTTTTTGGCTGTGCAGTTTCAGTCAAAGCCAGACCAATAAAAACCACCCGCAATATGTTACACCTGCACACCTCCTCGCATGCAGCTTATAGACAACTATTAGGTAGTTGGTAGAAACGTCCAACCGGATTATGGACATATATAAGCGTTCGCTGTTTTGTTTTTATAACTTTATTGTACACAGAATTGCATGCCAAATCAAGAAAAATTTCACAAATGTTCGCCATATTTTCATACCATTGTCACAGAATTTGGTATATAATGAAGTAAAATTACGGAGGTGATTTTACGCTACGCAAACGGAGCGAAGCGGAGTTCGCGGTTCCCGTCACGGAAGCGATTTTACGCTACGCAAAAAAAAAGGAGATTGACATCATATGAGCTACAGCTTTAAAGGCCGTGTTAGATACAGTGAAATAGGAGAGAACGGATGCCTGACCCTGCCGGGGATTCAGGATTATTATCAGGATTGCTGCACATTCCAGTCTGAAAGCATTGGACAGGGAATGGAGGTTCTTGAGAATCGCCAGAGAGCCTGGGTACTTTCTTCCTGGCAGATCATAGTGGAACGCTATCCCAAGATGGGTGACCATCATTGCCACCACAGCCCCATATGGTTTCAAGGGCTTCCTGGGAATGCGTAACTTTACCCTGGAAACAGAAGATGGGGAGCGTTTATCCTGGGCGAACAGCATCTGGACAAATATTGACACCCAGACCGGGCTGCCGGCACGCCTTACAGATGAAGATACCAGAGGCTATGTGCTGGATGAGAAACTGGACATGGATTATGCTCCGCGCAAAATTGCATTGCCGGAGAACATGACTGCGGAAGAACCCTTTGCTATTCAGAAGCACCATCTGGACACCCATCATCATGTAAACAACTGCCAGTATATCCGCATGGCAGCAGATTATCTGCCGGAGGGCTTTGTGATCCGTCAGATGAGAGCGGAGTACAAGAAACAGGCACTGCTGGGAGATATTTTTACCCGTCAGTGAAGCAGGAAACCGGGAAAGTTACCGTCGCCCTTTTCCACAGAAGGCGGCGAACCCTACGCTGTGGTAGAATTTTACAGAAGCCTGATTTCTATATATTGCCAATTGTATTGCCAGGCAGAGAAAAATTTTGCAGCCAGGCTGAAACATAATAGGAACAGACCGCTGGCTATTTTACAGCCAATAATGAAACAGTACCGGAAATATACAAAATACAAGTGGAAATACGTCTGTACAAGTGATATAGTATAGATAATAGTATACGTGCAAAGGAGGACACAACTATGCTTGAAAAATTAAAAGAAGAAGTTTACAAAGCAAATATGGACCTGCCGAAATACGGTCTGGTTACTTTTTACCTGGGGAAATGTAAGTGGAATTGATCGTGAAAAAGGTCTTTTCTGTAATCAAACCAAGTGGCGTAGATTATGATAAGCTGACACCAGAGGATATGGTAGTGGTGGATTTAGAGGGAAACAAAGTTGAAGGAAAATATAATCCATCTTCTGACACACCTACTCATGTAGTGCTTTACAATGCATTCCCAAAAATCGGCGGAATCGTACATACTCATTCTTCCTGGGCAACAAGCTGGGCACAGGCAGGACGCGCAATTCCTTGCTATGGAACTACCCATGCAGATTACATTTACGGAGAAGTTCCATGTGTCCGTAATCTGGATAAAAAGCGAGATTGCAGAAGCATATGAGAGAAATACAGGTATCCTGATCGCAGATTATTTCAAGAAGAGAGACTATGAAGCTGTTCCCGCAGTTCTCTGCAAGAACCACGGACCTTTCACATGGGGAAAAAGATGCTCATGAAGCTGTTCACAACGCAGTTGTACTGGAAGAGGTTGCTAAGATGGCTTCCCGCTGCGAGCTGATCAATCCGGATGTGAAACCGGCACCGCAGGAGCTTCAGGATAAGCATTATTACAGAAAACATGGCGAGAATGCTTATTACGGACAGGGAACCTTGGAAATCTAAAAGAGTCTGTACAGATCTAAGAACGCAAACAGCCCTCCGGCGAATTACCGGAAGGCTGTTTTTTTCTACAAAAATTATTCTAAAATACATTCCGCAGAATCCTCTTCGTAATCACGAAATACTTTTACCAGCAGCATAGAATTGCAATATGCCAGAAAAGAAAATCCCAGCAAAATCATAAATACCTTTGCAAAATTAGAAAATCCAAAGCAGAAGAATAGATATACCGCCAAAATTCCCGCAAGCCCCAATGTAAATTTAGGATGGGTTATGGCAACGAAAAATGCGTTTTTCATGGACTGCGTCAGGGTGTTATCAAATCTTGCCATCAAAGGATAGCAGTACATAAAAAGTCAGTGCAAGAACCACCAGAAGTGCAGTCATTACAAACATAAGTGCATTTCCCAGTACGGTATTCTGTTCGCCCCAGAAATGTGCATTAAAAAGAAACACAAGTGCCAGAACCAGCTGAATCAGAAACGCCGCAGCAGACTGGCGGAAATTTTCTTTGAATGCTTTGAAGTAGGTGGAGAAAATGTATCCGCCTTCTTTGCGTGCTTCTTTCAAGGTTACCGTATAAAGTGCCGTCAGAGTATGGTAAAAATCGGCAGACATGTAATCAGAAAGATCACGTTCAGTCCGATAAATGCCGCCAGAGAATTCATAAACTGAAAAAATGGACTGTCGGGATTGAATTTCATAATGTTTTACCTCCAGAGTATTCAGATGTAAATAGCTCAACTGTTCAGCAATGTTACTTAATGACATTGTTTCATTTAGAGTTCTTACTCCCTCATATTATATAGAAAGAATTTTACGGTCTACAGTAAAAATCATATCTTAGGTACAGCAAAAAATAGTGATTTCTCATTTGTCTATGAATTAATTCTAAAATTTCCATAAACCATGTCAAATTTTCACCGTATTTTCCAATAAAAATTAGTGCTACCATGACAACAGCTAAAAGAGAGCTGTGAACGCAGAAGCAGCAGCTGGCTGCAACTTGCGGTAAACAGATCTTTAAAAAGAAGGAGGGAAAAACAGATGGCGAAAGCACATCCGCGGCAAAAAGCCGCAACACCAAAAAGGTTCTAAGAAAAACAAGAAACTGACTCTTATGATCATACCTTTTGTAATTTTAGTATTTCTGTTTTCTTATTTCCCATTGCATGGCTGGATTTATGCATTCTACGATTACAAACCGCCGCTTCCAGCTCATGCGTCACATTACATTCCCGGCGCTGCTTCCAACCTACTTCGTAATGCTGATGCTTTCCGTAGCAAACTTCCTGAACAATGGTATGGACCAGTATTTCGTATTCCAGAACTCTTTCAACAAGGCTCATATCCAGGTGCTTGACCTGTACGTATATAACATCGGTATGACCGGATCAAGCCTTTCCCTTGCAACTGCGATCAGTATGCTGAAGAGTGTGGTAAGTGTGGTACTGCTGTTCGTTGTAAACTTTGTTTCCAAGAAGACCCGTGGAGAATCCATTATCTAAAAAGGAAGGAGAAAGAGATGAAAGAAAAAAGTTGTATTTAAAGAAAAGAAAAAACCTCTGTCTGCTTCTTGCAATTATTTTCAAATACTTCAATGCCTTATTTTATTTTAATAGCATTACTACTTACTAATCATGTTATAATATACAAATTTGGGCTATAATATTTTGTAATTCATGAACTATATCTATTTATAGAATTTGTAAAACGACACTCAGTCAATTAAGTTGCTTTTACCAAGCGGCAGTTCTGGAACGCTGGTGGGCTGCCGAAAAGAAATGATATCACAGAACCAAGCCTCTGGCCGTTCGATAGCAGCTTTGAAGGACAAACTTGGCGTCACTTTATTTGAAAGAAGGCAGGAATGCCAATACTGACCAGGCCGAGGAAATTTTTGCGAACACGTATCTCTTCTGGACGATGCGCAAAGGCAAATGCAGATTGTCGGCAGCGGTCATCGATATCGCCTGCATGCTCACCTCTTGAAGTGTTGCTCAACTATCGTGCGCTCTTTCCTCACCGAAAAGGAAAATAAAATATCACATTCAATTTCTTTTCAAGTAATGCCT